>Ga0126369_10000124_pt1 | contig 45664 bp, 34 predicted proteins | sample PanSoiMetaPlot_1_FD_109646 | JGI IMG/M metagenome (GOLD analysis project Ga0126369, IMG submission 109646) | Tropical forest soil microbial communities from Panama - MetaG Plot_1 | ecosystem: Environmental > Terrestrial > Soil > Tropical forest > Bulk soil | place: Panama | collected 2016-02-17
CCGTCGACGACATCAACGACACGATCATTGACTTTGTTTTCGGAGTTGAAGCGGAACGATTTGGCGTTACCCTCTTCCCAGGTGGCGGCGCGCAGATCGCTCAGCGCCATCTTGCCCTCGCCATTATTGATCTCGGACACTTGGCGGAACTGCAGTGCATAGCCCTCGCACGCATTACCGGAGAAATCATAGAGGATGCGCCCGTGCACCGCCTCGATCGGCCGCTGACCGCGCGATTTGGCAAGCGTGAGGTCATAAACGGCACGATGCGGCGCGAGTGCCGCCGTTGCTTCGGCAGGTGAAGCGGCAATACACGACGCCGCTGCCAACCCGGCGGCTATCGGCACGGCGATTCGAACAGGCGTCATCGAACCTCCTGATACGGCCGGCTAGAAATTCCGGCGATTCGCGAGTCCCACTGCTGAACATAGGATTCATAGGATAACGGCGCAATGCCCTGGCCGACCCTGAAGTCAACAGTTACGGCCGGGCTCGTCGCGGGGCCATTTACGTCTTTCTTTGGTGAAGGTCCACATGAAAGACGTGGATGCCCGCGACAAGCGCGGGCATGACTGAGCAGAGGCGATTTCAATCTCATCGGAACGCGTTCTAAGATCGAAATCGAGAATTGGGTCGGCATCGCTGTCATTGCCTGCACGCAGATGTTCCCGCGCTTGCAAGACGTCTGCCAATCGGTCAAGGTCCGTCAAGGGGCAGTCAATTCGGCAGGGGGGCCTGATGTCCGGGACCATCGACAAGAAGCTTGAAGAGTTAGGGATTGCGCTGCCGACTCCGGCAGCACCGGTTGCCAACTATGTTGGCTTTGTGCGTACCGGACGCTTACTGTTCGTCTCTGGTCAATTGTGCCTTGTCGACGGCGCCCTGGTCGCCACAGGCAAGCTTGGCTCACAGGTGACCGTGGAGCGGGGTCAGACCGCCGCCCGCGCCTGCGCCGTCAACCTGCTGGCGCAGGTCAAGGCTGCCCTTGGTGACCTCGACAAGGTCGCCCGCGTTGTGCGGCTCGGCGGCTTCATCAACTCGGCGCCGGATTTCCTTGATGGTCCCAAAGTGATGAACGGCGCCTCTGACCTGATGGTGGCGGTGTTTGGCGAAAAGGGGCGTCATGCCCGTACCACCGTCGGCGTTGCCGTGCTGCCGGCCGATGCAGCGGTCGAGGTCGAGGGTACATTCGAAGTGTCGTGAGCGACCGCACACGAGGAGTGGCTCGAGGACCCGGTTCGGGATCGAAACCCGACCTCAGCTGGCTGACCGCCCGCCCGATTGCCCATCGGGGGCTCCATGATTGCGCGCAGGGCATCGTCGAAAACACCGCATCTGCCGCGGCGGCGGCGATAGCAGGCAACTATGGCATTGAGGCCGACCTGCAGATCAGCGCCGATGACGAGGCCATGGTTTATCATGACGATGCGCTTGGCCGTCTGACCGATGGTGCAGGCGCGCTCCGCGACATGCCCGCCGCGGCTCTCAAACGCGTGCCGTTCCGTGCGACCGCCGACCGGATGATGACCCTCGGAGACCTGCTCGACCTCGTGGCCGGGCGCACGACGCTCGTCATCGAACTCAAGAGCCGGTTCGACAGCGACCTTCGGCTTGCGACGCGAACCGCCGCCGTGCTTGCGCGCTATCATGGGCCGGTCGCCGTTATGTCGTTTGACCCCGCGCTTATCGTCGCCTTGCGGCGCATTGCCCCGCACGTCGTCCGCGGTATCGCGGCGGGACGCCGCTGTCCGCCGCTGGTTTGGGGCTATCTCAGTTCGGCGCAGCGCCTTGAATTGACATTTTTCCTGCACGGATGGAAAAGCCGCCCCGCCTTCCTCGCCTTTCGGGTGGACGATCTCGCTGCGATCGCGCCGCGGGCAGCGCGGCTCATGGTCGGATTGCCGTTGCTCACCTGGACCGCCCGCGCCGCGCAAGACCGCGCCACGGCAGCGCGCTTCGCCGACCAGATGATCTTCGAGGGATTTCGGCCGTAGCACGGATTTCTCATACCCCTGACGGTTTTGGCGGACAACTGCGGACGATTCTGGGAAGCACTGCGCAAAGCGCCGCGTCAGCTCAAGGCCACGGCTCATCTGCCCCAACAGCAGCGCACCGGCGTTTGAGGTGATTGTCCCGCCATCGAATTGCGCCACCACGGCCCGTTCATAGCCGCCGCTCGCCTCGATGCCAACGGCTTGGTGCGGTGCTGCCGCAACCATGCCGACCCCTTCCTGTCGCCGTCGAGCGGCCGCCGCGTGCCGTCCACCTTGGGGATGTACGTTCGGCGCACCGGTGGGGCCTCTGCCAGCTTTGCTTGGCGCCTTCCTCCATCCGGGCTACCTTTACGCTCATCGCGCGAAGACAGCATAATCGAGGAGGTAACGATGGTGCGTCTCATTCGTACGCTCACGCGTTTCGCAGGCGGCGCTGCAATCGCCGGTCTATTGTACTGCGCAGCGCAGGCGGAGGAGCGATTTTCTGAGCGTCGCCTCGACCAGCTGACGCCCGAGCAGGAGAAGATGGCGACCATTCTCAAGACGCCGCCGCGCAACAGCGAGCTCAACGGCGGGCCATTCAATGCCTATGCGCGCAGCCCCGGTCTCGGTCTTCTGCTCCTGCAGGTGAGCGATTACGTGCGCTTCAACAGCTCGCTGCCGCCGCGGCTCGGCGAGTTTGCCATTATGATCGCGGCCCGGCAGTGGTCGCAGCCCTATGAATGGCGGGCGCACTATCCGCTGGCCATCAAAGGTGGCCTCGACCGCCAGATCCTCGTCGACCTGGGCGCCGGCGCAAGACCGCAAGGCATGAAGGAGGACGAGGCGGCGCTTTACGATTTCTGCACCGAACTCTATCGGGACAAGAATGTCGGCGACGCCGCGTTCAAGGCAGCGCTCGCCAAGTTCGGCGAGCGCGGCATCATGGACCTGATCGGGATCATCGGCTACTACGACATCGCGTCGATGGCCTTGATCGTGCAGAAGACGACCGCCAAGCCCGTCGACGAAGCCCCGCTGTTGCCGCTGACGCGGTGATGGGCCAGTAGGGCGGGTTCGCTTTAACCCGCCATTGCCGGTTAAATCGGAAGGGCGGGTTAAAGAGAACCCGCCCTACACTGACTGCCGATGGAAGCGAGAAGCGATCAGCCACACCGGGTCATTCATGCCGCACATCCGTTTCGAATTCGCCACGCTCACGCTTGATGCCGAACTCCTCGACACGCCGACCGCAAACGCGATCCTTGCCGCGCTGCCGCTGAACGCCCGGCTGCTGTCGAAGCGGGGCCAGGTGGTGGCCGGCTACAACGTCCAGATCGCGGTGGACGACAAGCACAAGCTCATCGTGGGGAGCGAGGTCGTCAATGACGGCAACGACACCGGTCAGCTTTACGAGATGGCCAAGGCCGCCAAGAAAGAGCTTGGGGTTGCGACGCTGACGGCGCTGGCCGACAGCGGCTATTACAACAGCAATGCGCTGAAGGCCTGCGAGGACGACGGGATCATTGCCTACGTTCCGCCCATCAAGCGGACCGGCCAGATGGAAGCGAAAGGCCGCTTCACCCACGGAGTACCCGCACCAGAACGGCTGCACGCTGCCCTGCGGCGGCAGCGGGCGTCCATCTACATAAATGTAGCGAAGGCCGTAGTTTGCTTCGCAGATGATCGCGATCACGCCCGCGTTCTGCATGATCTTGTGCGGCTGGCCATGCATGTGGAACTGCGTCAGGCCCATCGGCAGGCAATTCGCGTTGGAGTTTTCTTTGCCGGTGTCCGCCATCCGCTGCTTCAGCTCGCTGGCCCACGGCGTGAACGGCAAGCCGTCGGGGACATTCGCGCCGATCTCCCAGAACGCGGCGATTGGAGGCGAGTTCGGATCCTTGGGTGGTGCGGGCGTCTGGGCGGTAGCCGCCTGATTGCGGGTCAGGCCGCGCAGCTCCGGGGTGGCGAACGCGCCCTCGCCTCTGAACGGGACCCAGTTGCCCGACAGGTCTGGCTTCCCGTCCGGCGTCCGCGGCGTTGGAGCGCCCATCCGGACGCGGCCCTCCGCGTCGCGCGGAACTCCAGCGGCCTGATCCTTGGGTCACTGCGCGGCCATCGACGCCGTATCAATCGGGGCGATGATCGCGGCGCCTGCGATCGCGCGGTTCATATCGATCTCCTGGTTCCTGGGCGGACTGTGAGATGCGGCGGCGATGTTACTCCAATTCGGCGACGCTCGTGCGGGCATGGGCGCGGCTCCCAGACGCCCTACTTTGGCGCCATCCGCTGCGGCCGACCGTATACTTCAGCGTCGTAGTCCGTATGAATCGCACTTCTATGTCGAGAACCAGCCACGCGCTCAGCGTCTTCCTGTCCTACGCACATGCCGACGAGGACCATCACCGGCGGCTGGCAGAGCATCTCAAGAAACTCGAAGCGGATGGTCTCATCGATGCTTGGGACGATCGCGCCATCCTGGCGGGCGAGTTCTGGGATCAGTCGATCAAGTCAAGAATGGCCGCCGCCCAGATCATCGTGCTGATGGTCAGTCAGCGGTTCCTCGAGTCGCGCTACGTAAGCGAGGTGGAGATTCCGCTCGCGATTGAGCAGCAGGAGGCAGGACGAGCGACACTGGTCTGCGTGATCGTCGACGAGTGTGACTGGAAGCGGTACTTTGCCAGCTATCAAGTTCTGCCGCCTTCCGCCGCGCCGGTGACGGAATGGCCTGACCGGGATTCTGCTTATGCCGTTATCGCAACCGGCATCGGCGCCTTGGCCCGCGAACGGAGAATCGGTATCGGAGAAAGCGTCCGCCTCGATCGCGAGCAACGGCGCCGAACCATCTTTCGCCACACACCGTTTCGAATCGCCGGCGAGAACTACGACCCGTTTCGCGCATTCCAAAAGATCTTCCTCCGGCATCGTCTCTATTCGGAGAAGGCGCGTTTCCCGTTGGAACTGGCCTCCGAAAACGACGCCGAATTTCTCGGCCTGGACTACCAGACGATCTTCGCGATGGTGCGCGATTCTACCCAGCCGCCAGGGCTCGACTGCGATCTGTTCGGCATTCCATATTTCCTGCTGGGCCACTGCGTCGAGCGCGGTTTGGTCCAGCCGCTCCACGACCGACTGAAAGCCCACGAAACAAGGTTCGCCTGGTGGGATGAAACATGCCTCTATGAAGGCCGGCTCTACGGCGTGCCACTGTCGTCGTTGACGATGATTCTCGCGGTGCGCCGGGACGTCCTGGAACAGCACAGCCTGGCAGCTCCCGACAACTGGAGCGATTATCTCACCCTGATCGACGCGCTCATGGAGCGCCGCTTGCCGCTCGCTCCGGCTCCCCTTCAGGGGCGGGATCACATCACGCTGTGGTACGACTGGTTAAACCATTTGTATGCCAACGATGCAAATGACCTCGTCCTGTACGGCGGGAGTCGAATGCCGGCGCGCGAGGCCGCGGAAACACTGCGCAAAGGCACGGAAAGCTACCTCACGCTGGCGTCCAAGCTGGCGCGCTACGCGACCAGCTGCGACGATCTCCCTCACTGGTCCACCACCAACTGGGACGACGGCATCGAGGCGTTCGCCCGCGGCAAGCTGGTGACGAACATGATTTTCAACGATGCCCTGGAGACTCTGCGCCGGCGGATGGAGACGCGGCAGGACGATCGCGCGTCGGCGTTCCGCATCGAATACCTTCCGGTACCGAAGGCGACCCCGTCGGGCAGACACAACGGGCACGTCGAGGGATGGATTTTGTGCGTGCCCACCGGTGCCAGATACTATGAGGCCGCCAACGAGGTCCTCGAGTGGTTCCTCCAGCGGCCCATCCAGCAGGCCTACGCCCTGTGGGGAGGGGCGTCGGCTGACTTCGCGGTGATCGAAGATCAGGTGCGGGATGCCAACGATGGTGGCGCCGGCCGGTCGTTCAAGATCTCGGTTGAAGACAGCCAGAAAGGACGGACGTCGATCAACCTCGTCAAGCACAACGGCCCGCGCACGCTCGAGGTAATCGATCGCATTCGCGCGAATCTGTACGACGGCGTCCTCGCCGTGGCTTCCGGCAAGCAGAGCGCTGCGGCAGCAACCGACGTGCTCGTCCGGCGCGTCGAACAGCGCCTGCTCTCAAGAGGCGGCTGATGCGCCGCCCGACGATCCTGCTGACAGGAGCCACCGGCCACCTCGGAGCGGCAATCGCCAAAGAACTCCTCGGCCGCCCAGGTCCACCGAACCTGCGCCTGCTGATTCGCAACGAAGAGAAACTGCGGAAGCTTGCGAACTCAGATCCCGCGATGGAGCCGCTGCGGGCCTGCGAACGCGTGGTCACCGACATCCGCGACGTCGGGCCCGTCGAGCGAGCGGTCGCCGGCGCTGACGCGGTCATCCATGCCTGCCACAGTCATGAGTACTGGAATGGCGCCCCGTACCTGCTCAGCGTCAACGTCGGCGGCGCCCGGAACATCGTGCGCTCGATCCGCGCTTCATCCTCGGTGAAGAAGGTCGTCTTCATCGGCAGCTACAGCGCTCATCATGGCGCTTCGTTCGACGACGATCTCGTGGCCATCTCGGCATGCTCGGCGCGCGAGTGCAGCTCGCGCTCGAAGCGGCTGGCGCAGGAAATCTTTCGTGCCAGCACGTCGGACGGGCGGTTTCGTCTCGACATCGTGTCACCCAGCTACTTGATCGGACCCTTCCAACTCGAGCCCACCTACTTCGGCGCGCTGTTCCATCGCGTGCTACTGGGGCCGCTGCGATGGTGCCCGCCAAACGGCATCAACGTCGTCGATGTCCGGGACGTCGCGCGGATCGTCGGACAGTGCGCGACTACCCTCCACATGTGCGAACGCCGGATCCTCGCCTCCGGCGACAACATTTCACTGCGCGAGCTGTTTGGCGAAATGAATCGGCAGGCCGGGTTCACCACCACTCCGCGGCGAGTTCCCAGCGGGCTCTTCCTTTTCATGCCGCGGCTCAAGCAGTTCGGCGCTTTCGGCCGCCAGTACTTCCGGAACAATCACTATGTGGACGAAGGAGGCCTGCGCACTCGCCGGTACGCGCTCGCCCAAAGCATCCGCGACACGCTGTCGTGGGCAAAACGCTGGCCCATGTACACGCGTCGCAGCGAATTCATCTGGTGGTTCGCCGAGCGCTACCTGCTGTAGTCGATATGGAGCGTATGAATGAATCACATGGAACAGGAGCGGGCGTTGGTACTGGAAGGAAGGCGCGCCGCAAAGCAGGACGCGATCGAGCAACTCTCGTCGGAGTTCGACTGGCAGTTCGAGCAGCGCTGGCACACGGCTGCCCAGCTGGTCCTCCTTCATCGCGGGCGAGTGGTACTCGAGCGAGCGCGTGGTGTGGGAGCCTTCGCTTCGGTCACCACCGACACGCCGTTCCTGGTGTTCTCGATTGCCAAGTCAGTGTTGGCCCTATGCATCCATCACCTAGTCGATCGGCGCGTCATTGGCCTTGGCGACCCGGTGTCGCGTTACTGGCGGGAGTTCTCGGGCCATGGGAAGGCCCACTGCACCATTCGACACGTGCTGCTCCATCAGACGGGATTGCCCACCCACGGGCTCTGGCGACAGCTTCAGCCGTTTTCCACGTGGAATCGATCGATCGAGCGGCTGGAACGCAGTCGACCCTCATCAGAAGCCGGTATCGTCAGCGCCTACCAGCCGCTCAACTACGGCTTCATCCTGGGGGAGGTGTTGCAGAGGGTTTCAGGGCTCTCACCGCAGGAATACCTGGAGCAGCACTTCCTGAAGCCGATGGGACTGACGATCACCACCTGGGCTCCGTCGGCAGACCAGGTCGAAACGGCTCCGCGAATCGAATCGCGTGTTCCGGCAGTCTCTACCTGGCTGTTCAATCGAAAGTATCTCCGCACCAGACTGGTGCCGGGCTTCAATCTTCTGAGCACCGCGAACGAATTGGCCGCATTCTTCCTGCTCTTGAGCCAGGGCGGCTGCTACGGCGGCACCCGATATCTTTCAGTTGAGACTGTCAGAGAGGCCACAGCGCTCCACTTTCGCGGGAGCGATCTCACAGTGGGTCGGGAGACCCTGTGGGCCATGGGATTCCATCTGGGCGGTTTCAAGAAGGAGCACGCGTGGCGGCCAGGGCCCGCAATGGGAGTGCGCAGCTCCGTTCGCACGTTCGGACACTGCGGTCACCTGAGCTCAATCGTGTGGGCGGACCCTGACGCGTCCATCGTCTTTGCGTTTACGTGCAACGGTCTCCTGAGTTCATGTGGCGCAGCACTGCGGTGGCAGCGGCTGGCGGATCTCGCCTGGAATGCTGTGGCGGCGTAGATGCCGATCCTCATAGCTTGATCAGAGCGCGCGGCTCACGTTCGGATTGCCGTTGCTCACCTGGACCGCCCGCACCGCGCAAGACCACGCCACAGCAGCGCGCTTTGCCGACCGGATGATCTTCGAGGGATTTCGCCCGTAGCAACCATGGACGAAGACAGCGGTGCGCTGGCGACTGAACACAATGTCAGGATGTCCGGGCAAGCGAAAACGTAACCCAATCGCGTGCAGGGTCAAACGTCGGAGTCGTTCTCCTCACCGATTTCCCAATTGAGCAGGTAATTGTCCATCTGCACCTTCACCGGAAGCAGGCGGATCAGTCTGCTCCGGCCGACTACTGAAGGAGAGCTCGTCGATCAATACAACCCGCCGCGGCGCACGGCACCATCCGCCTCCGGGCTGACGCCAATGGCCTCGACGCCGCCCATCGATGCGATGGCATCGTTTTCGGGCGGTGCGGTTCCGGGCTTGAAGGCTTCCAGGATGGCGTTGGTGGTTCCCGGCCCGGCACGCTGGCCGGTCTTCACGTCAACGCGGATGAGCTTAATGCCGGGCGGCACCCGGAACGGCATCGCAGGTTTGTCCGCCAGCGCCGCCTTGAAAAAATCCTTGGCGATCGGCGCCGAGAGGTGTCCGCCGGTGGCATTGCGACCAAGGTGGCGTGGCTTGTCGTATCCCATATAGACGCCGACCGCGAGATCGGGTGTGAAGCCGACGAACCAGGCGTCCTTCTCGTCGTTGGTGGTGCCGGTTTTGCCAGCGATCGGCTTGCCCACCTCTCTGATCACAGTGGCGGTGCCGCGCTGGATCACGCCTTCCATGATTTCGGTGATCTGATAGGCGGTCAATGGATCGAGCACCCGCTCGCGCCGGTCGATCAGGCCGGGCTCCGCCTGATTTTCCCATTTCTTGGCATCGCAACCACGGCATTCGCGCTGATCGTGCCGGTAGATCGTGCGGCCGTAGCGATCCTGGATGCGATCAATCATGGTCGCGGTCACCCGGCGACCGCCATTGGCGATCATCGCATAGGCGGTCACCATCCGCAGTACAGTTGTCTCGCCTGCGCCGAGCGAATAAGACAGATAGTTGGGCAGGCTGTCATAGATGCCAAAGCGTTTGGCGTATTCGCCGATCAGCGGCATGCCGATATCCTGCGCAAGACGCACCGTCATCAGGTTGCGCGACTGCTCGATGCCGAACCGCAAGGTCGCGGGGCCGGCATACTTGCCGTTGGAGTAGTTTTCCGGCCGCCACACGCCGATGCCGGGGCCCTGATCGATCTCGATCGGCGCATCGACCACAATCGAGGACGGCGTGTAGCCATTGTCGAGCGCGGCAGAGTAGACGAACGGCTTGAACGAGGAACCCGGCTGCCGCATCGCCTGGGTGGCACGATCGAACTGGCTCTGGTCGAACGAGAAGCCGCCCACCAGTGCGAGCACGCGCCCGGTGAGCGGATCCATCACGACCATGCCGCCGGAAACCTCCGGGATCTGGCGCAGCTTGTACTGGCCGCTGTCCTTGCCGAGCGGTTCCACATAGATGACATCACCGGGCGCAAGCACCTGGCTGACTTTCAGCGGATTTTTTGCGCTCGACGCGCGCGCCCATTTGACACCGTCGAGCGGAATATTCCCGACCTCCCGTTCGCGCACCACCGCACCGCCCGGCTCGCGCGCCGGCTGGAAGCCGATCCGGGCCGACTGCTCGTTGGTCTCCAGCACCACGGCGAGGCGCCACGGCGCGACATCCGAGAAAGCGCGGACGTCTGCCAGCTTGGCGCCCCAGTCACCGCTGATGTCGATCTTGTGCGTTGCCCCGCGGTAGCCCTGCGCGTCGTCAAAGCGAACCAGCCCGTCGGTCAGCGCCTTATGGGCGATCACCTGCATCTTGGGATCAAGCGTGGTGCGCACCGACAGACCGCCTTCATAAAGCCCCTTCTCGCCGAATTTTTCGTAGATTTCGCGGCGTACATCTTCGGCGAAGAAATCGGCCGCGATGATATGGGAGCCGATGCCACGGCGCGGGGCAATGGTGAGCGGCTCTTTCTTGGCTTTTTCGCCGAGTTGGGCCGTCACATAGCCGTTCTCGACCATGCGATCGATGACGTAATTGCGCCGCTCGGTCGCGCGTTCGCGCTGACGAAATGGATGCAGCGTGGTCGGCGCCTTCGGCAGCGCCGCCAAATAGGCGGACTCCGCTAAGTTCAGTTCGTGAACCGACTTGTCGAAATAGAGCAGTGCCGCCGCCGCCACCCCATAAGCGCCGAAGCCGAGATAGATTTCATTGAGATAGAGCTCGAGAATCTTGTCCTTGGTGTAGGTGCGCTCGATTTTCAGCGCCAGCAGCGCCTCCTTGATCTTGCGCGCAAACGACACCTCATTGGTGAGGAGGAAGTTTTTGGCCACCTGCTGGGTGATCGTGGAAGCGCCCTGCGGCCTGCGGTTCGTGCCGAAGTTCTGCAGATAGAGCCAGCCGGCGCGGGCAATGCCGCTGAAATCGAGGCCGGCGTGCTCGTAGAAATTCTTGTCTTCGGCGGAAATGAAGGCATTGACGACGAGCTTCGGCACGGCCTGAATTGGAAGATAAAGCCGGCGCTCCTTGGCGTATTCGGCGAGCAGTTCGCCGTCGGCCGCATGCACTCGCGTCATCACCGGGGGCTCATAGTCCTGAAGCTGGGAATAGTCGGGCAAGTCCTTGGAAAAATGATAGAGCAGTCCAGCAACGGCTCCGACCCCGACCAGGAACACAACCGATCCCGCCGCGAACAGAAAGCCCAAAAACCTGATCAAGATCCGCATCGCCGGCCTATTTGATAAGCCCGTGTCGGGCCGTATGCCGGCGACGCCGGCAACTCTACGAAGCCGGCTGCGCCGGCGAGGTCCGCCATATGTTTACACAGACGGCTGTACCGGCTCCCTACCGCCAAGCTTAACCGGAACACCTATTCGGAAGCCACCCCAGCGCCGCACCCCCGATACGCCTAGACTCGCACTCTATGCCACAACATCCATTCTCGTCGCTTGTATTTATGATCAAACTTTGGCAAAAAATGGTGGATCGCGCACAGATCCAGTCGCAAATCCCAACTCCCAAATCGGCACACCGGCCAGTCACCCTCATTGAGCGGGCGTGCCTGTACCGCCGGCAAGTCGTGTGGCGAAATAAGTCCGCACCGCGTGCACGATGGCGTCACCCGCGCGCGACCGCCAGGTTTCAGAAACCAGCTGTTTCAAATCCCGCGCGTTCGATACGTAGCCGAGTTCGATCAGCACCGACGGCACATCGGGCGCCTTGAGAACCCGAAAGCCCGCCGACCTGAGCGGACGTTTGTGCAGGTGCGCCGCACCGCGCATTTCACTCACCACGTTACGTGCAAAATGGGTCGAGAAGGATCGTGTTTCTCGTTGCGCAAGATCGATGAGAATGTCGGCGATATCGTCAGGTTCGGCGGCGAGATCGACGCCCGCAATGATGTCTGCCCGGTTCTCGGCGTCGGCCAGGCGCTGGGCCTCCGCATCGGAGGCCTTGTCGGACAGGGTATAGACGGTAGCCCCCTCCGCCTCGCCGTCGCCACGCGCCAGCGCATCGCAATGAATCGAGATCAAAAGCTGCGCCTGCCGCTGGCGCGCGAATCGCACCCGTTCCGACAGCTCCACGAAGGTATCGTCGCTGCGCGTCACCAGCACCCGATATTTGCCGGTGCTCTCCAGTTTGTTGCGCAGCATCGAGGCGAATTCGAGCACGAGATTTTTTTCGAGCTCGCCGCTCGGCGCGCGCGTCCCGGGATCGATCCCGCCATGGCCCGGATCGAGCACAATTACTGGCCGAGGGTCGGCCGCGTGCTCCTCACGGTCGGGAAGCACCGGTGCCGACTCGGGCGACCGCGGCAGGTGGTTGTCAATTGCGGCAGCGCGCAGAAATGTCTCTCGATCGACCGCCATCAGATCGAGCACCATGCGGGCCGGTTGCCCATCCACGGGATCAAGCACGAATGCCTTTGTGACTCTCACGGGGCCAGTCAGATCAACGACAATGCGGGACCCGCCTGACATTACGAGCCCATAGCGAAACGCCTTGATTATGCCCCGGCCGTGCTCGCCGGTATTGGGCGGAAGCTGGAAATCGACTTGCGGGATATCGATCACCACGCGGTAGGGATCCGCGAGGGTGAACGCCCGCATGTCGATCTTGTGGGAAAGGTCGATCACCAAGCGGGTTTGCCTGTCGTCGCCGGCCAAGCGGGCGTCCGTTGCGATCGGGGGTACCTCCTGGGCCGGGGCAACGGGCGGAAGCGGCATCTGCGCGCGAGCCCGCAGCGGCCACGCCAGTTCAAGCACGGTCGCCAGCACAATCACGAAGAACTGAAAGCCGCTCCGGTTCGCCTGCCGGATGGCGGGCAAGCCGACAGCAATGTGCCAGGCACCATGCCCGACGGATGTCACCGCTGGGTTCGGATTTGATATCCGCTCAGCCAATGCGCGTGCCAGGATACGGATCAGCACTTGGTCTCCGGGCCCAATTGTCACCCCCGATGCCTTGTACCTCAATAGAGGCTCATAGTTAATCGATCTTGAACGAAGCACCCAGAAACTGCTGTAGCCGCGCCATAAGCGCAATGTAGAGGTTATATATTACCTCTTTCATATGGGCGGTGTGGGTTGTGTGCACTACAGTTGCGGCTTGCCATGCCTAAATATGCCGCTTAGAAAGGAATCACTGAAGGTTCGAAGGTTCCGGTTCTGTCGCATCTGGGCATGCCGCCCATTGTCATTGACGACCCTGCCCATCAATCCATCCGCAGCGGAACGGGAGCATAGTCGGCTACGTCGGCGGCTGATTTGAAGGAGGACAGGACTGCGATCCTCGGCCGTGCGGCCCGTCACGGAATCTTCAGCTGAATACCCGAAGGCGACGCCGTCCCGCGTTGCCGCTCCGCTTTTAAGGGTCGAATGCGCCATGCCGGCGATCATTGGCAACGAAGGTTTCTTGTATGGCCGAAAGGCCCAAGGAGGCGTTCGCTTGTCCGGTCGAGCGTGGCCTTCGGCGATCTCCCCCCAAGAGGCGCGCCGCACGTTGCGTTGTACCCCGCCATCTCGACCGAAGTTCATGGACGGGGCGAGCGCTATCCCGCGCGCCGCCAAGAGACACATCAATGGCCAACAAGATGCTTATCGATGCGACCCATCCGGAAGAAACCCGGGTGGTTGTGCTGCGCGGCAACCGTGTTGAGGAATTCGACTTCGAATCGGCAAGCCGTCGTCAACTGAGAGGCAATATCTATCTTGCCAAGGTAACGAGAGTAGAGCCGTCGCTGCAGGCCGCCTTCGTGGATTACGGCGGCAACCGCCATGGCTTCCTGGCGTTCAGCGAAATCCATCCGGATTACTACCAGATACCGGTCGCGGATCGGCAGGCTTTGATCGACGAGGAAGAGCGCGCCCACCGCGATGCGGAAGCCGAAGCTGATCGCCGCGCCGGCATGCGGCGCCAGCCTCCCCACCGCCGCGCCGCCGAACACCCCGTCGAGACCGTTGCAAGCGAACCAATAGATGGCGACGTCGAGGATGGCGCGGAAGCGCCATCGGAAGCCTCGGCCCTTTCGCTCGACCATGCCGACACGGTCGACACCCGCGATTCCCATGCGAGCGAGCTGCGCCAGGAAACCGAGCTTGCAGAACTTTCCGATTCAACGGGTGAAGAACACGCCGGAACGCGCGCCGAAGCAGCGGCGCACGCGGAAGCTGCGGTGGCTGCTGAGCAAATCCGCCCGGAGGCCGAAGCCAGCGGATTGGACGATGACGATCATGTGGCCCCATCCGTGCATGAGGACTCACCGGTTCATGACGATGAAGCCGCTGAGCACGAAGGCCACGGCGACGCTGGCGATACAGCCGGCACCGGCCTTGAGGTCGCCGAAGCCCGGCACGATGACGAGGAAGGCAACGGTCAAAGCGACGTCGGCGAGGGGGAAGAGGAGGAAATCGTTGAATCGGTCGGCGGTGATGACGCCATGGAAGAAGTACCCGACCGCGCGCCGCGTCCCCGCCGCCAGTACAAGATCCAGGAAGTGATCAAGCGCCGGCAGATCATGCTGGTGCAGGTCGTCAAGGAGGAGCGCGGCACCAAGGGCGCTGCGCTGACGACGTATCTATCGCTCGCGGGCCGCTACTCGGTGCTGATGCCTAACACCGCTCGCGGCGGCGGCATCAGCCGCAAGATCACCAACGTGTTGGACCGTCGGCGGCTCAAGGAAATCGCGCAGGAGCTGGAAGTGCCGGAGGGCATGGGCGTCATCCTGCGCACAGCCGGCGCCGCGCGCACCAAGACGGAGATCAAGCGCGACTTCGAATATCTACTTCGCGCCTGGGAAACAGTGCGCGACCTCACATTAAAGTCAACCGCGCCAACTCTCGTCTATGAGGAAGGCTCGCTGGTCAAGCGATCGATCCGCGACCTCTACAACAAGGACATCGATGAGGTCCTGGTCGCGGGCGACGAAGCCTATCGCGACGCTCGCAACTTCATGCGCATGCTGATGCCGAGCCATGCCAAGAATGTGAAGCCTTACCACGACAGCCAACCGATCCTGGCAAAGTATGGGATCGAGAGCCAGCTCGACGCGATGTTCTCTCCAGTCGTGCAATTGCGTTCCGGCGGCTACATCGTGCTCAACCAGGCCGAAGCGCTGGTGGCGATCGATGTCAATTCGGGGCGCGCGACCCGCGAGCACCATATCGAGGACACGGCGCTTAAGACCAACCTCGAAGCCGCCGAGGAGATTGCCCGGCAGCTGCGTCTGCGCGACCTTGCCGGTCTGATCGTCATCGATTTCATCGATATGGACGAAAAGCGCAATAACCGCGCGGTCGAGCGGCGGCTCAAGGACTGTCTCAAGAACGACCGCGCCCGCATCCAGGTCGGCCGCATCTCCCACTTCGGCCTGATGGAAATGTCGCGCCAGCGTATCCGGGCGAGCGTGCTTGAAAGCTCGACCGACAAATGCCCGCATTGCGGGGGCACCGGCCATGTCCGCTCGGTGTCGTCGGTGGCGCTGCAGATGCTGCGCGCCATCGAGGAGACGCTTCAGCGCGGCGCCACCCACAACATCGTCGGGCGCACCCGCTCAGAGATTGCGCTCTATGTGCTCAATCACAAGCGCGCCCACCTCTACGACCTGGAACATCGCTTCCAGATCTCCGTGACGATTGCGGCCGACGCTACGATCAGCGGCCAGCTGCCGTTCGTCATCGAGAAAGGCGAGCAGGTCCATACCCTCGATCAGGCCCGGGCGCTCGCCGCACAGGCGACCAGTGTCCCGGCTGCAGTTGACGCCGACGAGATCGAGGAACCGGTCGAGGAGATTGAATCCGAAGAGGACGAGGACAGCGAGATCGTTGACGCAGACGCTGCCGAGTCCGGTGAGCCTGCCGAGGCCTCCGAGGAGCGCGCCGAGAACGGCGACGCGGGCGGGCGACGGCGACGGCGGCGGCGACGGCGCGGTCGTCGCGCCGAGACACGCGAGGAGGGCCCCGAAGGTGAAGCCGCCCCGGCCGAGGTACATGCATTCCCGCTCGATCAACCACCGTCATTCCCGCTCGATCAACCACCGTCCCACGTGACGGCTGCCGAGGACGAGAACATTCCGGCGGATCGGCTGTCCGGCAATGATGCAGACGTGGATATCGGTGACGAGGATACCGACACCGAAGCGGCCCCACGCGCCGACCTCGGCAACGGAGAAGGCCGGCGGCGCCGCCGGCGCGGCCGGCGTGGCGGTCGGCGCAATCGCCGCGAGGAAGATGACGCCCGGGTCAGCCCGCCGGGGCGTGACGTTTCGCCGGTCGAGGAGGAACTCGCCGATGCGGTTGCTGATTTTGGCGGACCTCCAGCCGAACAGGCGCAGCAGCCACGGCCGCCGGAACCGGAGGAGCATGGCGCCCCCGATGATTCCGGCCACCGCCACGAAGCACCGAACCCGGAGCCCGTCCCCGCAACGGCGGCCGCACCGGCCGCACCGCCGAAACCTGAGATGCCGCGACGGCGTTCGACTGTGCGCGAGCCGGTGCCGTTCCTGGTTGGCAACGGCGCCCCAGCGCCTCAACCCGCACCGGAGGTGGCGGCTCCGGTTGACGTGGTTGAGCAGCCTCCTGAGCCGGCGCAGCCGCCTGCCGCAAGCTCCGAACCCGCCTCGCCGCGGCGCGCCGGATGGTGGGCAAAGCGCATGCTTGGAGACAAACGCTGACGCAACGCCGCGGCGGCATCAATTGAATTTTGCGCATGACCTTTTTTGTGCGCGGATTGAGGTGCAGTGGGATGGTGCGCATGCAATCACTGCTTCGAAGTCTGTTGCGCAATTGAGGGCCGCGCCCCACCTTTGCTCAATCGGCAGAGCAATCGGTAGCCCGCAATGACAGCGCAAGGCTTCACTCTGTTCGACACCGCCATCGGCTGTTGCGCCATCGCATGGAGCGAGCGCGGCGTCGTTGGCGTGCAGCTGCCCGCACGCGACGCGGCGGCAACGCGCACGGTCCTCGTCCGGCGTTATCCGGGCGTCTGCGAGGCCGCTCCGCCGGAACACGTCGCGCGGGCGATCGATGGCGTTGTGGCGCTGATCGCCGGCGAGCCACGTGATCTCGCCGACGTAGTGCTCGACCTCGACGGCGTGCCTGAATTCAATCGCCGCGTTTACGAGGTGGCCCGCACGATCGGACCCGGCGCGACCCTCACCTACGGGGCCATTGCAGCCCAGCTCGGCGAACCGGACGCACGCGGCGTCGGCGAGGCGATGGGCCAAAATCCTTGTCCCATCATCGTGCCATGCCATCGCGTAGTCGCGGCCGGCGGCAAGCCCGGCGGCTTCTCGGCACCGGGTGGCGCCGCCACCAAGCGTCTGTTGCTCGCGATCGAGAGCCCACGGACGGAAGCCGAGCCGACGCTGTTCGATCGCCACGGCGGGCTAGATTTTTCGATGAAGCGCCGCGCGAGGACGGACAGGCGCGGGCGATAGCGGAATCCCCCGCCGCGACTCGATTCGCCCACTCACGGCCGATCCGTCCGCATCGCCCCAGGGCATCGCGCAGCCCACACCGTCAGCGCCCGACCGCGGCCACCGGGGCCAGCAGCACCAAATAGCCGGCTCATTCGCTGGAGAGAATGACGTTGCGCAGAATGGGGTAGATCTGGTTCGTCCAGCGCTGACCGCTGAACACGCCGTAGTGCCCGGCGCCGGCCTGCATATGGTGGCGCCGGAGATAGGGCCGCAATCCGCCGCACAGCACGTGCGCCGCCATGGTCTGGCCGACCGCGCAGATGTCGTCCCGCTCGCCCTCGACGGTGAGCAGCATGGTGCGGCGGATGGCGCGCGGCTCCACCGGTTCGCCGTGCCATTTCAGCTTGCCGAGCGGCAGGGCGTTTTCCTGGAACACCAGCCGAACGGTCTCAAGGTAGAACTCCGCCGTCAGGTCCAGGACCGCAAAATATTCATCATAGAAGGTTTTGATCACTTCGGCCTTAGCGATCTCGCCGTCGCGGAGATTTTCGTAAAGGTCCTTGTGGGCCTTGAGGTGCCGATCGATGTTCATGGTCATGAACGCGGCAAGCTGCACAAAGCCGGGATAGACCCGGCGGAACGCGCCCGGAAACCGCATCGGCACGGTCGCAATCAGGTTCTGCTCGAACCATGAAATCGGCTTTGAATTGGCAAGGTCATTGACCTTGGTGGGGTTGACGCGCGTATCGATCGGTCCCGCCATCAGGGTCATGCTGCGCGGTTGCGCCGGATGTTGCGATTGCGCCATCACGGTGGTGGCGACGAGCGCGGCGACACACGGCTGGCACACTGCCACGACATGGGCGCCGGGTCCGATGATCTCGAGAAAGTCGATGAGGTGTTGAATATAGTCGTTGAAACCGAACTGGCCGTTCGAGAGCGCGACATCGCGCACGTTGTGCCAATCGGTGATATAGACGTCGTTGTCTGCCAACATGGTCTCCACAGTGCCGCGCAGCAGCGTCGCGAAATGTCCCGACAGCGGAGCGACCAGCAGCACGCGCGGCTGCGCCACGTCGACGTCCTTCTTGAAATGCAGAAGCGTGCCGAACGGCGTCGCCTGAACGGCCTCCTCGCGGACCGCGACCTCGCGGTTTCCGACCATGACGGTGTCGATTTCGAATGGCGGGCGGTCATGAGTGAGCCCGGCACGCGCAATCAGCTCATAGGCGGCGGTGAGATTGCGGACGATGCCGAGATTTTCGCTGAAGGGAGGACCTATTACGGTGGCAGCAAGGGACGCCAAAGTTCTCACCGGGACCATGAAGTCGGCATGTGACTGATAGGCCAGATAGAACATCTTCACCCCTTGGATGCGCGGTCGCGCCGCCACCCAGCTCGGAAATGAAAGGCTAAATTAATTTGTGTTGCAGTGCGACAAGAATTTGCGCATCGTCGAGAAACGACCGGCGTGGCCTGCATGACTGCCGCTTATGGCCACGAAAGAGGCCCTATTTTCTTGTACGGAATTCTCCATAACATATTGAACAACATTGCATATTTCTTCAGCTTGTGAGTCGGGCTGGACAACTCAAGCGTACGGGATGGCGACGATGGAAAAGCCCAAGCTGATGATAGCGAGCAAGAACTATGGCTCATGGTCGCTGCGCGGCTGGTTGCTATGCAAAATGGCCGGGCTGGATTTCGAGGAGCAGGTCGTCCCTGCCGACGACCCGTCCACACGTGCCGAACTCCTGCTGCTGTCGCCCTCTTTCCTGGTGCCGTCGCTGACCAACGGTTCCGTCAAGGTATGGGATACGCTGGCGATCGCCGAATACCTCAACGAGCTGTTCCCGGAGGCCGGTCTGCTGCCCCAGGACTGCGCCGCACGCGCGCTCTGCCGTGCGGTCTCAGGCGAAATGCATTCGGGCTTCATGAATCTCCGCTCGGCCTTGCCGATGAATATCAAGGGGCATTACCCGGGGTTCAAGGTCTTTGCCGGCGCCCAGGCCGATATCGAGCGCATCGTGACGATCTGGCGCGAATGCCTCAGGACCTCCAGCGGGCCGTATCTGTTCGGTGCAAAGCCGTGCCTTGCGGATGCGATGTACGCACCGGTTTGCACGCGTTTTCTTACCTACTGCGTGAAGCTCGACCCGCTGTGCGCCGCTTATTGCCAATCCATCATGGCGATGCCCCATATGGGCGAATGGGTTGAGGGAGCGAAAAACGAGCCGGACGAGGTCACAGAGCTCGATGTGGAGTTTTGAAGGGGTCTCCACGCCTGCTTCGTGTACTCACGCAACACCGGGAGCCGTTTGACGGCTGTGTGCCTTCTGGCGAACCATGTCTACCCGCTCCGGCGTCATTTGCGTCCATCCTTTGAGGTGATATTTCGTGACTGCGGCTCGCAAACTCGCGAACAGTGCGGGTCTGTTGATGACACCGCGAGCGGCGCGTCCTGCTGTGCCAGGCGCGCCATCTCGCGGAGAAGTTCCCAGTCCCGCGCTACGGCAATCTCCGCCATTCGTACGTGCAGGAGAGCGTCCAGCGCCTCCACGTAGAGCGCGCGTGCCGTTCGCATCACTTCTTCCGTTCGGTTCCAAACAGCTCGACCAGATGTCGATGTCTGCGACTGCCGATCAGGCTGACCTAAAACAATGGCGGGCGTACTGCCGATCACGCATATCGTGGTTGGAACCGTGAGCCTTCGGCCGAGTTCATCGAATATCCGCACCAGGCGCTCACGATCGATCGTCATCTCACCCTGCCGTGTCGAAACCTCTTCGCGTTTTCCAGCGCTTTCACCCCCGCTTCAGCCATGCCCCCAGCCGTTCCACCGCTTCACCGACATCCGCCGTGGCGCCCGCATAGCAGAGGCGGATGAAGCGGTGCCCCTGCACCGGATCGAAATCGACGCCGGGCGTTACGGCGACACCTGCTTCCTCCAGCATGCGGCGGGCGAAATCGAGGCTGTCGTTACAAAAGCGCGACACGTCGGCGTAAAGATAGAAGGCGCCGTCCACCGGCAGGAATTGGTCGAATCCTGCGCGCGGCAGGCCCTCCACGAGCAGACGTCGGTTGACCTCGTAGCCGTGCTTGACCGTCTCCATCTCGTCGCGGCCATCAAATGCAGCTTCAGCCGCCACTTGCGAAAGCATCGGCACGGAGATTGCGAGGTTCTGCTGCAACCGCTCGATCGGACGAATCAGCGTTTCCGGCACCACCATCCAGCCGACGCGCCACCCGGTCATGCAGAAATATTTTGAGAAGGAGTTGATGACGACCGCGCCAGCAGAAATGTTGAGTGCCGTCTGTGCCGGGAACGCATAATCGAGGCCGTGATAGATTTCGTCCGAGATGAAGGCGATCCCCTCGCTTTCCGCCGCCCGTATCAGCGCGGTGAGCGCGTCAGCCGTCATCATGGTGCCGGTCGGATTGGCGGGGCTCGCCACCAGCACGCCCTTGAGGGGCCGTTCGCGATGGGCCGCCAGCAACGCCGACGGTGCCATCGCGAATCGCGTGTCTGCTGTCACCTCGATTGGCACGGCTTCGCAGCCAAGCGCCGCCAGCACATTGCGATAGGGCGGGTAGCTCGGCCTCGCGATCGCGATCCGGTCACCGGGCTCGAACAGCGCCAGGAACGCCAGCATGAATCCGGCCGACGAGCCGGTCGTGACCACGATGCGTTCAGGGTCGATCTCGCCACCGTGCCATTCGTCGTAATGGCGCGCAATGCGTCGCCGCAGTGACGGAACGCCGAGCGACTGCGTGTAGCCGATTTGCCCGGAGGCGAGCGCCTTCCGCGCGGCGGCGATTGCGGACGCAGGTGCGGGCGCTGCCGGCTGACCGATCTCCATGTGGACGATATGCCGACCGGCGGCTTCAAGACGCGCTGCCGCCGCGACCACGTCCATGGCCATGAATGCCGGCACGTTGCTGCGTGCCGAGGCGGGCGGCCCCCGATGTGCATTTTCGGCGCGTTTGGCGCTATCGAGCATAATGGCGACAGGCGACATCGGATGTTTCCGGATTCTGCAACTTCATCTGGTGGGGAACCGCGGGAAGACCCTGGTTCGGCAAGGGCAGTCGCCCCGCTCTCGCCGCATTTGCCGGATTGGTACCGCCATGTTCGGCGCCCTCTGTTGAACCACGCACGTTGAACCACGCCCAAGCGCGTCCCTAACTTGGCAAGACCGCAACGAGCAAGGCCGATTTTTCGATGATGGCAAATACTTTTCGCCATACGGTCCCCACCCCACCCTCCTCCGTAAGCGGCGGCCGGGAAGGAAGGGGGAGCCGGGCGCGGCGCAGTATTGCGGTGGTGACCGCAATTGCGGTCGCAGCCGGGAACCTGCCGACTTTGCCCGCACATGCGCAGGAAAAGGATGCCACGCAGGCGCTGCCCCTGATTCGGGATGCGGAGATCGAGCAACTGCTGCGCGATTATACCCACCCGATCCTGCGCGCCGCCGGCCTCGGCCAGCGCAATATCCGGGTCGTCATTATCAACGACCGCAGCTTCAACGCCTTCGTGATCGACGCCAAGCGCATTTTCGTCAATGCGGGCGCGCTGATGGACGCTGAAACTCCGAACCAGATCGTCGGCGTGCTCGCCCACGAGACCGGCCATATCGCGGGCGGTCATCTCAGCAAATTGCGGGGCGAACTTGCGAATGCGCAGACGGCCGCCATTCTGGCGATGCTGCTTGGGCTCGGAGCCGTCGCCGCATCGGCAACCAGCCGCGGCAGTGTCGGCGGCAACCCGATGGCCGCGATTTTAGGCCCGCAAACCGCCATCATGCGCTCGTTGCTTGCCTATCAGCGTCAGCAGGAGGAGCAGGCTGATCGCGCCGGCGTCAACTTCCTGACCCAGTCCGGCCAGTCCGCGAAGGGCATGTATGACACCTTCAAGCGGTTTGCGGACCAGCAGTTGTTCGCGTCGCGCTACATCGATCCCTATGTGCAGTCGCACCCGATGGCGGCGGAGCGCATCGCAGCGCTGGCCGAGGTGGCGCGGGCTAATCCATTTTGGGACAAGAAGGATTCGCCGGAGCTGCAGCAGCACCACGACGTCGTTCGCGCCAAGCTGTTCGGCTATCTTGAACCGCCTGACACGCTGCTGCGGCGCTATCCCCCGAGCAACACCAGCGTCGCCGCGCGTTACGCGCGCGCAATATCCAGCTATCGTCATTCTGATCTGCGCACCGCCCTTGGACAGATCGATTCATTGATCCAGGCCCAGCCCAACAATCCTTACTTCCTCGAACTCAAGGGCCAGGCTCTGGTCGATTCCGGTCGTGCGGACGATGCCATTGCGCCGTTGCGCCACGCCATCTCGCTCGCACCAGACCCGACCCTCATTCATGTGCTGCTTGGTCAGGCTCTGATCGCTGCCAATAAACCGGCTTTGATCGATGAGGCGATATCGAATCTACGCAAGGCGCTCGCGAGCGATCCTGAGATAGCGGATGCCTATGAGCAACTGGCAATGGCCTACGGTCGCAAAGGCGACCTTGCGGACGCGGACCTCGCCTCCGCCCAGGCGGCTTTCAATCGCGGAAATTTGCCTACAGCCCGGCAACTTGCGAGTCGCGCCAAAGGACGTTTTCCCATAGGATCGCCGGGTTGGGTCAAGGCGGACGACATCGCGAGCTACAAGCCGCCGCAGCGCCGCCAGATACCGTGACATACCGCGCCGCCTGACTCCATGATAAAAGGAAGGGCAACGAGGAACCGAGCATGACCTGCATGATGAAGACACTGATCGGAGTAAGCGCGGCCGCGCTGGTGATGCTGGCGCTGCCTGTCACGGCGCAGGAATTCTCAGCCCCGCAGAAGAGCGAGATCGAGCGCATCATCAAGGACTATATTGTGAGCCACCCGGAGGTGCTCCAGGAGGCGATCGCGGAGCTCGACAAGCGTCAGGCCGCCGCCGATCTCGAAAAGGCTAAGACTGCCGTCGCCGATAATGCCGAGACGTTGTTCAACTCAAACCGCCATGTCGTGCTCGGTAATCCCAAAGGCGACGTCACGCTGGTTGAATTTTTCGACTACAATTGCGGCTTCTGCAAGCGCGCCCTTCCCGACATGCTGGAACTCTTGAAGGACGACCCCAGGCTAAAAATCATTCTCAAGGAATTTCCTGTGCTCGGCCCCGGATCGGTCGAAGCCGCCAAGGTCGCGGTCGCGGTGCGCATGCAGGACAAGACCGGCAAGAAATACCTCGATTTCCATCAGAAGCTCCTGGGCGGTCGCGGTCAGGCCGACAAGGCTCACGCGCTTGCAGTCGCCAAGGAAGTCGGCATGGACATGAAGCGGATCGATGCCGACATGGCGAGCGAAGAGGTCAAGGTTTCGCTCGATGAGAGCCTCAAGCTTGCCGAGACACTGGGGCTGAATGGCACGCCCAGCTACATCATCGGCACCGACGTCGTGGTCGGAGCGGTCGGCCTCGACGCTCTGCGCACGAAAGTGAGCACCGCGCGCTGCGGCAAGGCGGTGTGTTAAGCGTGCCAGTCGCACAGCCGGGCCCCCGGTAACCGTGCCGTAACGGGCCCCGATAGCCACCGCAGCGCGGTTTGTCGTGGCGCCCTCTGAGCACAATCGGATTTTTCGGGTGGAGTTCAGGCGCACCACACGCGCAAGAAAGAAATTTGAACGCCGCGCAAATTGGCGTAGAAGCGCTCCGGGGATGGCACATCGTGGAATCGACACCGATCGCGCTCGTGGCGATGGGTGTCCTTGCGGCGATAAAGGCCAGGCGGAGTAGAGCCGGTGTCGGGCGAGGACAAGAAGAAATCCAATGCCGTCGTGGATGAGGATGTGGTGCGATCGCTCGCACGCCTTCTCGATGAAACCCGGCTGACCGAGATCGAAATCGAGCAGCGCGGATGGAGAGTTCGGGTTGCCCGTCAGGCTGCGGTCGCCTACGCGCCCCCTCCCACCGAAACAGCGCGCACGATTTCGGTCGCGATCCCGGCCGGTGCGCTCGATCCCGCACAGCACCCCGGCGTCGTCGCGTCCCCAATGGTGGGCACGGCCTACCGTGCGCCTGAGCCCGGCGCCAAGCCCTTCTGCGATGTCGGTTCCATAGTCAAAGCTGGCGATACGCTCCTAATCGTCGAGGCGATGAAAACGCTCAACCAGATTCCTGCGCCCAAAGCCGGCACCATCGTCCAGATCCTGTTCGAGGACGCGCAGCCGGTAGAATTCGGCGAGCCGCTGATGATCATAGAATGATGACGGATGTCAGATGACAGATGACAGACAAGTAAGTCCGCAGATCGGCGCGGTCTGTCATCTGTCATCCGTCATCTGCCATCTGTGCAGCCATGTTTGAGAAGATCCTGATCGCCAATCGGGGCGAGATCGCGTTGCGCATATTGCGTGCCTGCAAGGATCTCGGCATTCCGACCGTCGCGGTCCACTCGACGGCGGACGCCGATGCGATGCATGTCCGGCTCGCCGACGAAAGCGTCTGCATCGGACCACCGCCCTCCCGCGACAGCTATCTCAACGTTCCGGCTCTGGTCACCGCATGCGAGATCACCGGTGCCGACGCCGTGCATCCGGGTTACGGTTTCCTCGCCGAAAATGCGCGTTTCGCCGAAATCCTGATCGAGCACGGCGTCCAGTTCATCGGCCCCAAGCCCGAGCATATCCGGCTGATGGGCGACAAGATCGAGGCCAAGCGCTCTGCGCAACGTCTCGGCATTCCGGTGGTGCCGGGATCGGCGGGCGCTGTCGCTTCCGATGCCGAAGCACTTGCGGTCGCCCGCAACATCGGCTTCCCGGTGCTGGTGAAGGCCGCGGCGGGCGGCGGCGGACGCGGCATGAAGGTGGCACGCAGCGCCGCTGATCTTACGGTGTCGCTTGCGACCGCCCGCACGGAAGCCAAGGCCGCATTCGGCGACGACATGGTTTATCTCGAAAAATATCTCGAAACGCCGCGCCACATCGAAATTCAGGTGCTCGGCGACGGCCAGGGCCGCGCCATTCATCTCGGCGAGCGCGACTGCTCGCTGCAGCGCCGTCACCAGAAGGTGCTGGAAGAAAGCCCGTCCCCGGCCCTCAACGCCGAAGAGCGCGACGCCATCGGAGAGACCGTCGCGAAGGCGATGCGGGACTTGAATTACATCGGTGCCGGCACTGTCGAATTCCTGTATGAGGACGGCCAATTCTATTTCATCGAGATGAACACACGCATCCAGGTCGAGCACCCGGTGACGGAGATGATCACCGACATTGATCTTGTCCTGGAGCAGATCCGTATTGCGAGCGGCGATGAGTTGGCCATTGCGCAGCACGATGTAAAATTCCACGGCCATGCCATCGAGTGCCGCATCAACGCGGAAAATCCAGTGGCGTTTCGTCCTTCGCCGGGCAAAATCGTGCATTATCATCCGCCGGGCGGCATGGGCGTGCGGATCGATTCGGCTGCCTACCAGGGCTACGTGATCCCGCCGCACTACGATTCACTGCTCGGTAAGCTCGTCGTCCACGGCAAGACGCGCGCCGAATGCCTCATGCGCCTGCGCCGCTCCCTCGACGAATTCGTGATCGACGGTATCGAAACCACCCTGCCTCTCTTCCGCGCGCTGGTGCGCGATGCCGATTTTGTCGACGGCAGCTACCACATCCATTGGTTGGAGCAGTTTCTGGCTAAGGGTGTGGTCGGCACGTAGACCGCCAGCATCGTGATCTTAGCGGATCGCTATCGTATTCCACGGCTCGCACCTGACGGTGGCGCCCGGAATAATTAGGCAATTTTGCGACGGGGCAACGTGTTATGGACGAGTTTCAGCAGCGCGTATGGACGGGGCAACGTGTATGGACGAGTTTCAGCAGCGCGTATGGATGAGTTTCAACCGAATCGTTTTGCCAGATTTTACTCTCGCTACTTGCGCAGATGAATATCAGGTGAACCGCCTGCGACAAGTTGTTTCCCCTGAAGGATAGGGGATTCCGGAACAACGGCACGACGCCATCATTTCCCAATCGTCGACGTTTTCGACAGTGCGAAAACGCCTGGGTGGCGACGCAAAGGCCACGTGGCGGCGCGTGCAAGTCGGGCTGTGTACGGCGCAGAGGACGCAGATGCACAGACCGAAATTTTCAGGTGGCCCGGCCGGCACTACGGGCGAGAAACCGGCGGGCACACTCGTGTCGGCACGCGAGGATGCGTACCGCCCGGCCTGACGTGATGCTTTTCCAACAGAGGAGACGAGATGATGAGAGCGAACACATTATTCACCGTTGCAACCATCGCTGCCCTTATGGGCGGCACGAGTTTGGCGATTGGCCAAGGAGTGGGCGGCGGCGGTGACACGGGAAGGAGGGGCGGAGGCGCTTCCGTGCAAGGTGGTGGTTCCGTGCAAGGGGGCGGTATGCGGAGAGGCGGCGCCGGCGGTTCCGTGCAAGGTGGTGCCATGCAAAGAGGAGGTGGCAGCACCACCGTGGGCCAGGGTTCCAGCGAGCGTGGCGCAGTGGAGTCGAGAGGTTCCAACGCGCGCGGCGCGCAAGGACCGATGCGCCGCGGCGAGACGTCCGGCGAGCGTGGTTCGAATGCGCGGGGCGCTCAAGGCCCGGAACGCGGTCAAGCCGAGGAGCGCGGCCATCTAGGGGCCAATGAGCGTGGCCGGGTAGAGGAGCGCGGCCGGGTAGGCGCCAACGAGCGTGGCCGGGTAGAGGAGCGCGGCCGGGTAGGCGCCAACGAGCGTGGCCGGATCGACGAGCGTGGTCAGCTTCAGGAGCGTGGCCGGGCAGAGACAACCGGACGTGCCAGCAGCAGCACAAGAAGCGAATTTGACACCAGCAACTTGAGCTCGGAGCAACGCACGCGCATCCACGATGTGGTGGTGTCCCGGCGAGACATCCCGCGGGTTTCCAATCTCGACGTGGACGTTCGTGTTAACTCGGTGATCCCGAGAAGCGTGCGGTTGGCCGCAGTTCCTTCAGAAGTGGTGCGCATCTTCCCGCGGTTCCGTCGGGATCGGGTGTTCATCTTCAACGACGAGATCGTGATCGTTGACCCGGTCACGTTCAGGATCATTGCGGTGCTACCGGCATAATGAGAAGCCGTGCAGCTCCGCATCGATGCAATCGCTGCAATGGGAAGCCGATCGGCTTACCCATTGCGGCGTAAATTTTGCTTCCAAAGAGTAGACACTATTTCTCATTGTTGTACTTCTTATCCACGAAAATCTCGGACGCCTGCAGCAGAGCCAAAAGCGGATTGTGGGCACAATACTGCTTCAGCTGGTTTTCCTTGTTAGCTATTTGGGAAAGGCTGATAATTGCCGGCTCATCTTCATATGTAAAATATTCTTCATATGTAAAATATTCGCTCAGCCAAAAGCATTATTTTAGTTGGGGTATGTTGATTACTTTTTACAAAATCACTTTAGCAGCGACGCGCAGCTTCACCTCGCCCCTGGCATCTCTGCAATCGCCTGCCCGTCCTTACGGGGGTCCGATGCGCCGTAGTTCACGCCCGCCTGGTAGTGCCGCATCACGGCCTGGCCGCCGCCGACACCTTCCGAAAAGTCGCCCAGCGCCTGCACCTGATGGCCGAGCTTGGCAAGGCCTTCGAAAACCGCGTCCGGGATGCGTCCTTCAGCGTAAAGATCGCACCCCGCAAAACTCGCCTTGGAGAACCGCGGGGCCTCCATGGCGGCCTGGATGTTCATGCCGTGGTCAACCACGTTCGACACGAACTGGGCGTGCGCCTGCGCCTGGTTGAAGCCACCCATGATGCCGAAGGCAATGCGGACATCGCCCTTGGCCATCAAGGCCGGAATGATCGTGTGCAGCGGTCGCTTGCGCCCGGCCAACACGTTGGGGTGCTTGGGGTCGAGCGTGAACAGCGCGCCCCGATTGTGCAGCACAAAGCCGGCGCCCTCAACCGCGATGCCCGAGCCCCACAGCGAGAAATTGCTCTGAATGAGCGACACCATGTTGCCGTCGCGATCGACTGTCGACAGATAGGTCGTGTCTGAGCCCGCATAGGGCGGCGTGCCTGGCCCGACACTGCAGTTCGCCTTGGCGGGGTCGATCAGGATGGCACGGCTGCGGCCATAGGTGGCTGAGATCATCCCCTTTGTCGGCACCTCGGCAAAGCGCGGATCGCCCACGTAAGTGATCATGTCCGCATAGGCGAGCTTCTTCGCCTCGATCATCGCATGCAGTGTGGCGACGGAATTGTGTCCCCACTCACTGAGCGGAAATCCGTTCATGATGTTGAGCATCATCAGCGCCGCGATCCCCTGTTCGTTGGGGGGCATTTCGTAGACGGTCCAGCCACGATAATCGGTCGAAATCGGATCGACCCATTCGACCGCAAATTCAGACAGATCGTCCGCCGCCATGGTGCCGCCCAGTTTGCCAGAGGTATCGAGCATGCGCTTGGCGAGCGTTCCCTTGTAGAAGGCGTCCCGCCCGCCTTTGGCGATTTCCTCGAGTGCGCCGGCGAGGTCGGGATTGCGGAATATTTCACCGACTGCAGGGGCGCGGCCGTTCGGCAGATAGACTCTGGCGGCTTCGCGATTGCGACTCACATAACTGGCGGTACCTTGCCAGTCGTCGCCGAAAATCTCGGTGACCGGAAAGCCAGCCTTGGCGTAGCCGATGGTAGGTGCCAGCACGTCGACAAAGGTCTTCTTTCCGAACCGAGCGAGCAACGCATCCCAGCCCGCGACCGCGCCGGGAACCGTGACCGAATGGATGCCGCTCGACGGCATCCATTGCAGGCTCTTACTGTGCAGAAATTCGGGCGTCAGCCCTTTGGGCGCCCAACCGGAAGCGTTGAGGCCATAGACCTTGTTGCTCTTGGCCTCATATACGATGGCGAACAGATCGCCGCCCATGCCGTCCATCATCGGGGCGACGAGACCCATGGCGGCGTTCGCCGCAACCGCGGCGTCGATGGCGTTGCCGCCCCGCTCCAGAACGGCAGTTCCGGCACGTGCCGCGATCGGCTGCTCCGCAGCCACGATCCCGTACTGGGAGATCACCATGGAGCGCGCCTGTGAGCGGTCCTCGGCGGCAACCGGCGTGATCAGCAGCAAGGATATCGACGCGGCAAGGCCCGCCGCGATCAGTGGGATGGTTCGCCACTGGCGCATGAGACGTTTCCCCGGCTCGGCGGCGTTTTTTCGGATAGCCGCACTGGTGGGATGTTATCCGATGGCTGGCGGTTGTGCCATATCCCCGTGGAACGCATGCCCGACATCGACACCCGATGTTGGCGCAACAATCAGGGCCGGGACTCGCAGCACTTGGACGACATCGTCATCATCGGCGGCCCCAACGGCGCCGGGAAAACCACGACCGCGCAATTGTTGGTGCCGCAAGACCTCGAAATTCGCGAATTCGTAAATGCTGACGAGATTGCTCGCGGGTTATCCCCGTTCAATCCCGAGCGCGCGGCGCTTGTTGCGGGACGGCTAATGCTCGAAAGGATACGAGAGCTCATCAAAAACCGGCAGAGTTTTGCCTTTGAGACTACCTGTTCGGGTCGGACACACATCCCGATCTTACGAAGGTGCAAGGCGGACGGTTGGCGGGTGACGCTCGTGTATTTGTGGCTGCCGTCACCGGAGGCCGCGCTTGACCGCGTGGCGCGGCGCGTGCGGGAGGGCGGACACGGCATTCCCGATGATGTGGTGGTCCGGCGCTATTGGGCCGGTCTCTCCAATTTGCGGCACTGGCAGACGTGGCGGTCATTTACGATAATTCGGATGGACACCGCGCGCTGATCGCCCAACGACTGCCAAAAGATTCTCTCGTCGTGCACGACGCCGACCGATGGGCCATGATCGAAAGGGCCAAACCGTGACAGAAAAGACGCCCAGAGAAATTCTGGATGCGATCGACAAAGCACTGGAGGAAACAGCAGCCCGTCTTGCCGCTGCGAAGCCGACGCAGGCTCGGCAGCGACCGCAATCCGACAAATCGGCGAGTCGCGGTCGACCGAAGACGCCGAGAGAAATTCTAGATGCGGTCGACAAAGCGCTGGAGGAAACGGCGCGCCGATTTGCCGATCGCGGGCCTTGATAGCGAACAACGGCTTCGCAATTTTCCGGCACGCATTTTTTGCTCTGTTACACGCGATGCAGCGCAAAGGCTCTTGTCGTCGCGCCGCAAACATCGCAATTTAACCGGCGCCATGGCCAGCCGCGACTCCGCCCATGTCGAGATCACGCCCGAGGTGCTTCTCAAAGCCTATGCGTGCGGTATTTTCCCGATGGCGGAGAGCGCCGACGATCCGGCGCTCTATTGGATCGAGCCCGAGTTGCGCGGTATCATTCCGCTTGAGACATTCCATGTTCCCACGCGTCTCGCCCGCACCATTCGGGCTGAGCCGTTCGACGTCGTTTGCAACCGCGATTTCGAGGGCATTATCGAGGGCTGCGCCGAGCCGGGACCGGGCCGCTCGCGCACCTGGATCAACGGGCGCATCCGCACGCTTTATCGCAAGCTCTATGACATCGGCCATTGTCACACGGTCGAGGTCTATGACGGCAATGCGCTGGTGGGCGGCCTGTATGGGGTGAGCCTTGGCCGCACGTTCTTCGGCGAAAGCATGTTTCACCGCGCTCGCGATGCATCGAAGATCGCGCTGGTGCATCTCGTGGCGCGCCTGCGTACCGGCGGATTCAAGCTGCTCGACACCCAGTTCGTCACCCAGCATCTTAAGACCTTTGGGGCGACCGAAGTGCAGCGCCGGCGATATCACAAGTTGCTCGCAGACGCGCTGGCCGGCGAAGCGGATTTTGCGGTATTTCCGTTCGGCACGTCGTTGCCGGGCGATGTCGCCCTCGCCCATGCCACCCGGCTGGTCAAATGATTGGGACAAGTAGCAGCAAGTAGGGTGGGCATTGCGCCGGCACGCTGATGCCGCTTGTTTTCCTGCTGCGCGCCGGCGCAATGCCACGCCGTGGGATGTCTCGCTTTACCGGGTGGGCAAAATCGCTGCCTGATCCGCCAAAAGCAGCTGCGCCGCAGCAGGCGATTTGGCCATCCTGCTTCTACATCAGCGATCTCGATCAACGGCCATCATCAGCGGCCAAGGCCCGGCGCCGGCAAGGTCTGGCGTGGCTGTTGGCGCTGTTGCGGGGCCTGGCGCTGCGAACTCCCTTGTCGCGGCGGCGGCGGCGCGGCAGCCGATGTCGCCGGCTGTGCGTCCACAACGGCCTGGGCGCCGCCTTTGCAGTCGACCAGCCAGACGTCGTAGATCGGATGCTCTACCGCGTGCAGGCCGGGGCTGGCCGCGAACATCCAGCCGGTAAAGATGCGTCGCACCTCGCCCTGCAAGGTGACTTCATTGACCTCGACAAAACCGTCGGTCAGCGGAGTCTCGGTGGGTGGCCGCGAGTAGCAGGCGCGCGACGTTACCTGCAGAGCGCCGAACTGCACCGTCTCGCCGATCGCAGCATCGAAGGCGGTGATGCGGCCGCTGATTTTGTCCAGGCCGGAGAACACCGCGGTCGGATTGGTGATGCGCTGCGGCGGCGGAGGGGTGATCACATCTTCGCGCGGCGACGGCGCTGCGACGGCCGACGTGTTAGGGGGCGGCAGTCCGGTCAACGGCTGGCGCTGGCCAGGCACAGGCGGCGGCGCATTGCCGGGCCGTGGCAACGCGGCGGGTTGGGCGCTGCCAGGCGGTGGCAGATCCTCGCTTTGAATGCCCGCACGGGCCGGCGACGGTGTCGCCACCTGAGGATTGGCCGGTGGTTGCGCCTGCGGCAACACCTGTGGCTGTGACTGAGGCGGAGGTTGCGGCTGGGGGCGACCCGGGACGCTGGCTGGGGGCCGCGGCGGTTCGAACTGCGCCATGGTCGGGCCGGCACATAACAGCGCGACGCCAAGCGCGATCGCAGGTCGGGTGGACGGCTTCATGATCCCCATCCCCGTCACCGTTCCGGCGCCCATGGCTTGTAATCGCCGGTCGCCTTGGGCCGCCGATTCTGGGCGAGCGTCGAGCCGGTCGGGCGGTAGGCGGCGGGCGTGCCAGTGAGATTGGGGCGGTGGGGCTTCCACCACGGCTGCGGCTTGACCTTCTCGATGGTTGGCGGCGTATCGACCGTGTGATGGATCCAACCGTGCCAAGCCGGACCGATGGTCGACGCCTCTGCCAACCCTTTGTAGATCACCCAGCGCCGCTCGAAGCCGAGCGCCGGATCGATTCGGCCCCCCTTGGTGCGATAGTAGCGATTGCCGTACTCGTCTTCGCCGACAAGCTCACCATGACGCGCGCTCCACACCAAGGTGTTGAGTGTCGCACCATTCCACCACGTAAAGAATCGGAGCACGAATTCCTTCAGAGTCATGGATCGAATTCGCCCGCTTTTTGTGGCGTAAGAGAGGAGGCCGCCCGCCGAGCGTTGATGCCACTGGCGTGGGCTCAAGTCCATAGGGCAAGCAGTTGGCCCGTTCGCCGCGAAACAATCGTTTCATTTTCTGCTGCCTGACGCAGCAAACTTTCTTGTTCCCGTGGCGATAACCCGGGGGCCGATATGGTCCCTCAGATATGTTGTCTATGACGCGGAACGCGCAACCTGGAACCCGCAACCGAATCCGTCGGCTTGCGAATCGGGGCGTGTGTCGCGAGTCAGCCGACGGGCCGAACGGGTTTCGCTCACGTGGAAGCGGGTCACACGTTGACCGTACGACTCTCAGGGCTGGTCAGTATCGCGCAACTGCCATGCGCAAACGTTCCCTTCGCGGGATTGACTGTGAGATTCCTGCGATTCGCAGAACTACCATTTTACCCACCCCTGATCAGGTATGCGGGGCGGAAACGTCCTGAACAATTCATGTCGATCATGCTGGTTTTGCCCCTTACAAATCTCGCCTTATTTTCCGATACTTGCGACGTCGCTCCTGAGTCTCCCCAGGTTTATTCCCGGCTTTCACACCATATTTAGGGGTTGATTCAGATTCTCGCACTAATACTTGACGGACGCGTTGGAGTTTCTTAGCGTTCGGAGGTGCGGCGGGGCGCAACAAACCGTGTCCCGGCCGGCCGTTCCCGCAAGGCTTGCGGCCCTTCCCCGCCATTGCCAGATGGCGTGGACGTAGGCCGCGTGTGGACCAAGCCTTAGCGAATACCGGACCGGGATGCGGCCGATGTGTGCAGAGTTAGAGCGGTCGGCCCCGTTCGGGAAACCGGCCCGGGAGTGTCAGAGGCGTCAAACTTGAGACAACGGGGCAGAGATTAAGCGCGCAACGGGACAGGCGCGCGCTTAAGGGTCGGTGCGCCTCTCTCCTCCCTACCTTCCCCGCATGCGGGAAAGGGGTAGGGAAGGGCAGAAGCCACCGCAGGCAGAACAAGGGGCGGAAGATGCGAATCGAGCGGCGCTATACCAAGGACGGCCAGTCACCTTATGCGGACATCGCGTTCCGTCTGACGACGAGCGAAATCCGCAATCCGGATGGCTCAGTGGTTTTTCATGCCGACGATGTAGAAGTGCCGGCCGCGTGGTCGCAGGTCGCTGCCGACGTGCTGGCGCAGAAGTATTTCCGCAAGGCCGGCGTGCCGTCGCGCTTGAAGAAGGTCGAGGAGCCGACGGTCCCGTCGTGGCTGTGGCGGTCGGTGGCCGACGAGGCGGCCCTCAAGGAACTGCCCGAACAGGAGCGCTCCACCGGCGAGCATTCATCCAAGCAGGTGTTCGACCGGCTGGCCGGCACCTGGACCTATTGGGGCTGGAAGGGCGGCTACTTCGATTCTGAAGCCGACGCCCGCGCCTTTTTCGACGAGCACCGCTACATGCTGGCGATGCAGATGGCGGCGCCGAACTCGCCGCAATGGTTCAACACCGGCCTGCACTGGGCCTATGGCATCGATGGGCCGAGCCAAGGCCATTTCTATGTGGATTTCGCCACCGGCAAGCTGGTCAAATCAAAGACCGCCTACGAGCATCCGCAACCGCACGCCTGCTTCATCCAGTCGATCGCCGACGACCTCGTCAACGAGGGCGGCATCATGGATCTGTGGGTGCGCGAGGCGCGCCTGTTCAAATACGGCTCGGGCACCGGCTCGAACTTCTCGCGCCTGCGCGGCGAGGGCGAGCGGCTGTCGGGCGGAGGCAAATCCTCCGGCCTGATGAGTTTTCTCAAGATCGGCGACCGCGCCGCCGGCGCCATCAAGTCGGGCGGCACCACGCGCCGCGCCGCCAAGATGGTGATCGTCGACACCGACCACCCGGATATCGAGCAGTTCATCAACTGGAAGGTGCTGGAGGAGCAGAAGGTGGCGGCGCTCGTCGCCGGCTCCAGGATCAACCAGCGGCACCTCAAGGCGATCCTCAAGGCCTGCGTCAATTGCGAAGGCTCCGACGATGACTGTTTCGACCCCGACAAGAACCCGGCCCTGCGCCGCGAGATCAGGGCGGCGCGCAAAAGCTGCGTGCCCGATCCCATGATCAAGCGGGTGATCCAGTTCGCCAAGCAGGGCTACAAGGACATCGATTTCCCGATCTACGATACCGACTGGGATTCGGAAGCCTATCTCACGGTGTCGGGCCAGAACTCCAACAACAGCGTGCGGGTCACCGACGAATTCCTCAAGGCGGTGGAAGCGGACGGCGACTGGGATCTCACCTGGCGCACCAAGCCCGGCAAGCTCGCCAGGACCGTGAAGGCGCGCGAGCTGTGGGAGAAGATTGGCTATGCGGCATGGGCGTCGGCCGATCCCGGCCTGCAGTATCACTCGACCATCAACGACTGGCACACCTGCCCGGCATCGGGTCCGATCAGGGCATCGAACCCGTGCTCGGAGTACATGTTCCTCGATGACACGGCGTGCAATCTCGCCTCGCTGAACCTGTTGGCGTTCCGGAATTCTTCACCCTCTCCGCGCTCGGCTTCTTCTCCTTCTCCCCGCTTGCGGGGAGAAGGCCGGGATGAGGGGCTCTTTTCCACGGCTCAGACTCGTGGAGAGGCCCCCACCCTACCCTCCCCCGCAAGCGGGGGAGGGAAAGAAGCCTTCGACATCGAGGGCTACGAGCACGCGGTGCGGCTGTGGACTATCGTGCTGGAAATCTCGGTGCTGATGGCGCAATTTCCGTCGCGGGAAATCGCCCAGCTCTCCTACGAGTTCCGCACCCTCGGCCTCGGCTATGCGAATGTCGGCGGCCTCTTGATGTCGTCCGGCATTCCGTATGATTCGGACGCCGGCCGTGCCATTTGCGGCGCGCTCTCCGCCATCATGACGGGCGTTGCCTACGCCACATCGGCCGAGATGGCGGCGCTGCTGGGCGCCTTCCCGGGCTACAAGAAAAATCGCGAGCCGATGCTGCGGGTGATCCGCAACCATCGCCGCGCCGCCCATGGGGAGACGACCGGTTACGAGAAGCTGGCGACACCGCCGGTGCGGCTCGACCATGCGGCCTGTCTCGCGGCGGGCGGCAACTTTCCGGCGCTGGTCGACCATGCCAAGCGAGCCTGGGACCGCGCACTGACGCTCGGCACCGAGCGCGGCTTCCGCAACGCGCAATCCACCGTGATCGCCCCCACCGGCACCATCGGGCTGGTGATGGACTGCGACACCACCGGCATCGAGCCCGATTTCGCCCTGGTGAAATTCAAGAAGCTCGCCGGCGGCGGCTACTTCAAGATCATCAACCGCGCCGTGCCGGAGGCGCTGCGCGTGCTCGGCTACTCGACCGCCGACATTGCCGAGATCGAAGTCTACGCAGTCGGCCACGGCACCTTGTCGAACGCCCCGGCCATCAATCACACCACCCTGAAGGCCAAAGGATTCACGCCGGAGATCATCGCCAAGCTCGAAAAGGCGCTGCCGACCGCCTTCGATATCAAGTTTGCCTTCAACAGGTGGACGTTGGGCGAAGACTTCTGCAGGACCGAGCTCGGCTTCACGGCGGAAGACCTCGCTAGGCCGAACTTCGACATGCTGACCGCTCTCGGTTTTACGCGGCGCGAGATCGAGGCCGCCAACCTCCATGTATGCGGCGCCATGACGGTCGAGGGCGCGCCGCACCTCAAGCCTGAGCACTACGCGGTGTTCGACTGCGCCAATCCGTGCGGCCGGCTGGGCCGGCGGTTCCTCTCGGTCGAGAGCCACATCCGCATGATGGCGGCAGCGCAGCCGTTCGTCTCGGGCGCGATCTCCAAGACCATCAACATGCCGAACGAGGCGACCGTCGAGGACTGCAAGGACGCCTACCTGCTGTCCTGGAAACTCGCCCTCAAGGCCAATGCGCTCTACCGCGATGGCTCCAAGCTGTCGCAGCCGCTGCAGAGCCAGCTCATCGCCGACGAGGAGCAGGAGGACGAAGCGGACGGCGTTTCGGCCTTCATCGAGCGGCCGATGGCGGCGCGCACCACCGCGCTCGCCGAACGCGTGGTCGAAAAGGTGGTGGAGCGCATCACGGTGATCCGCGAGCGCGAGCGCATGCCGGACCGCCGCAAGGGCTACACCCAGAAGGCCGTGGTCGGCGGCCACAAGGTCTATCTGCGCACCGGCGAATATGACGACGGCCGGCTCGGCGAAATCTTCATCGACATGCACAAGGAAGGCGCGGCGCTGCGCTCGATCATCAACAATTTCGCCATCGCCATATCGCTCGGCCTGCAATACGGCGTGCCGCTCGATGAATATGTGGATGCCTTCACGTTCACCCGCTTCGAGCCGTCCGGCCCGGTGCAGGGCAACGACACCATCAAGTTCGCGACCTCGATCCTCGACTATGTGTTCCGCGAACTCGCGGTCTCCTATCTGTCGCGCTTCGACCTTGCCCATGTGGAGCCGTCTGAGACGAGCTTCGACGCGCTGGGCAAAGGCGTGGTGGAAGGCCGGCCGCCCGAGCAGCCCGCCTCGCGCTACGTCTCGCGGGGGCTGACCCGCTCGCGCACCGACAAGCTGGTGGTGATGCCGGGCGGCGAGCGGGGCGGCGCTTCTTCTCCCTCCCCCGCCCTTGCGGGGGAGGGTCGGGGTGGGGGCGGCAAAGAGCGCGGCGTTTCTTCACCCTCCCCTGCAGGGGGAGGGTCGGCGAGCGAAGCGAGCCGGGGTGGGGCTGGCACGGAGCGCGCCGCTTCTTCTCCCTCCCCCCTTGTGGGGGAGGGTCGGGGTGGGGGGGCGGGGGGCAAAATAACCTCCCTCGCCTCAGCCGCGGCCCGCGCCCACGGCCACATCGAAGGCAGCGCCGCGCTCAAACCCGAGCGCGCCCCCTCCCCCGCCGAAGCGCTGGAAAACCTGCCCTGGTCGCCCTCGCGCGCCGAAGCCCGCGCCGAGGCGAAGGCGCTCGCCGCCGAAAAACGCGCGGAGGCAAAGGCGCAGGGCTACGAAGGCGAAGCCTGCGGTGAGTGCGGAAACTTCACGCTGATCCGCAACGGCACCTGCCTCAAGTGCAACACGTGCGGAGCGACGACGGGGTGTTCGTGATTGTTTCTAGTCTAGTTGGTACATGATCCAACCAAGTGGGCCAAGCGCTCCGTTCCAGTCGCGCCAAATCGCCAACTCACAATGTCGCAGGGATGTTGGCAGTGAAGGAATTTCACTGCGTCATATAGGGCAACCAAGTATAAGGAGATATCATGACAGTCCGAACTCGTTTCCGTTGCCTCAATTGTGGTGAACGCTTCGAGATTGAAGAATTGACCCCGGACGAAGTTCGTGAGGCTCGGCACCGAGGCCGACCGATCTCGAATGCTTGCTGTCCCAGTTGTCGCCGGAACGCCCTCGAGCGGTATTAGGGCCGAGGCCCGTTCTTGCGAGAGTTTGGAGAGATCAGTGGCGACCGTGTTATTCTCATATTCTCACAGGGATGAGAATCTCCGCGACAGACTTGAGACCCATCTTTCAGTTCTGAAACGTCAAGGTGTGATTGAGGCTTGGCATGACCGTCGTATCGTCGCCGGGGACGAGTTTGGCGGTCGGATTGGGGCGGAACTTGAGCGTGCCGATATCATCCTACTCTTAGTTTCGCCGGACTTTCTTGCCTCAGACTACTGCTTCGATGTCGAGATGACGCGAGCAATGGAACGCCACAAGTCCGGAACGGCTCGCGTAATTCCGGTAATATTGCGACCATGTGATTGGCATTCAACGCCTTTTGGAAAGCTCCTTGCCGCGCCGAAGGATGGCAAACCCATCGTTTCGTGGCCGGATTTAGATGAAGCGTTCCTCGATGTGGTGCGGGAAATTCGTGCGGCGCTGCCGAGGGGTAAAGCGCATTCTCCGGTGCAGCGCACTTACCCCGACATGTCGGCAGTTAACGAACGCCCTCGCTCAAGCAATCTGCGCGTAAAGAAGAGTTTTACAGATGCGGATCGCGATCGCTTTATCGAAGATGCTTTCTCGTTCATGGCCAAATTCTTCGAAGGCTCACTTGAAGAACTCAGCAGACGACACGACGATATCGATGCAAAATTTCGACGAATTGACGCAAACCGGTTCACAGGTGTGATTTACAAGAATGGAAAATCCGTTTCCCGCTGCAAGATCACGCTCGGTGGCATGTTCGGAAGGAGCATCTCCTATTCATATGACGACAATGCAAATGATGGAACTTACAATGAAAATCTAAGAGTCGAGGTGGACGATCAATCGCTGTACCTTAAGGCGCTTGGCATGGCTACTCATGGAAGAGACCAAGAGCGACATCTCAGCTTCGAGGGCGCGGCAGAATATTACTGGTCGCTTCTTATTGAGCCTCTTCAGCGATAATTCGGCGACCTTAAGCGTGTCCCGATCAAAACGCGCAGAGCGGAATAACGAAGCGTATTCCGCCAAGTGGCTGGGAAGCGGCGGAACACGCTTCACTGTTGCGCCCTACGGCCCTGCAGTCCTGGTTCATTGTTCTTCTGCCATCGGACACTATTCCAATCGATGAGGTAGCAGGGCTACGCATAGGCTTGAAAATATGGTTCTATTTCACTCGGCCCCGATGTTGCTTTCGCCCGGTAGCATTATTCGTCCTGGAAATTATGGTCGAATCATTAGGCAGGTCGGAGAAAAGCATTGCTTCTGGCAACGCGAAGCGGTTCTTGAAAGAGTGCGAGCTGAGCGTTTTGCCGACAAGCCATCTCGTCTGGCTTCGTGTTTCGCATGCTCAAGCATTGATGCCGCACGTTGCTATAGAGACAAGCAGTGTCCGACCTGTGTCATCTACACCGTAGAAAAAGCTGACGCTAAGGCATCCGAACATCGTGCGGACTTCAATGTTGTCCAGCCGCTTCCTCGACGCTCAGAAAATATGGAACAGATCGCCGAACTTTACTGGCGCTCTGCACTTTGGTGCACCGTTGCGGAATGGCCTGGAGTCCGGTGTGAAGAAGTAGTGACGTGTTCACCTCTACGAATTATCGATCAGATTGATTAGCTGCTTCCGGCGCGAGCCGCCGCACTTTCATGTAATGGGTGCAACGATCATGAAGCGGTCTCGTCACCTTCTCCCCAGCCCTTGCCAGCCGGCTTGGTGAGATCAGTCCCCGGCATCACACGAATGAGCCCCTTGAGCGCGCCGAGCAACGGATGGCGCCGCGTGGTCGCTGCGTGGGTTGGCGGAGAAGCGGCCTTGCGGTCATTGCGCCTGCGAATCCCACGGGCTCCGAACCGACGCACCTTCCGTCCAAAATTAGCTTTGAGCTTGGCCATGCCTTCAATCATACAATGATGACGAGAAATCAAAAGCCCACAGGCAAGCCCATGAGCATGAAGCAGACTCTCGACGTCATCAATCGCATGGAAGCCGACGGAATCATCGGCCGGTACGCGATCGCCGGCGCGGTGGCAGCCTACAATTATGTCGAGCCGGCGCTGACTGACGATCTCGATATTCTGATCGCATTCGAAGCGGGCCAAGCCCAACAGCAATCCTCGCTCGTCACGCTTGGCCCACTCCTGACCTATTTGAAGGCCAACGGCTATTCCGAGTTCCAACGAGAGGCCATTCTGATCGAAGGCTGGGCTGTCCAGTTCATCCCTGTGTCAAGCGACCTCGATGCGGAGGCCCTGGCGAAGGCCGAGCCAGTCAATCTTGAAATCAACCCCGCGGAAGGCAGCGTCAAAACCCGTGTGCTGCGCCCGGAATACATCGTGGCAACCGCATTGCGCGTGAACAGGGCGAAGGACCGTTACCGCATTATCCAGTTTCTGGACGACGAGGCCGTTAACATCGAGAGTCTCTGCGATGTGCTGGAACGACATGGCCTCAGCGATACTTGGCGCGCCTTTTGTAGCAGAACTGGCATCGCGAACCCCTGCGAGGTAAAATCGAGCCGATGAAACGCCCGGAAAGCAAGTACCCCGATATCTCCGACATCCTAAAGGCTAAGGCGGAGCGGCGGCGGGACATCGCCGGGCGCTCGTTCGGAGAGAAGATCGCCATGATGGAAGCGCTGCGCGAGCGCGTTGCGCCGTTCAAGCGGCTGCGAGAGCAGAGACGCGCCGCGAAGCGTATGCCTCCCTCGGGAGACGCTTCCTGACGCTTCCTGTCCGCACGCGCTTTTCTGCATCATTGTTGATCGTTGACCCGAGCTGGAGATAAGACGCCGCATAAATACAGCTGCGTCTGTGGAGACCATTATGCACGTCGAAAAATGGGGCAACAGTCTTGCGATTCGTCTTCCCGCCTCCATTGTCGAGGCGCTGGAATTGAAGGAGGGCGACGCTATCGAAATCCGCATCGTCGGTCGCCGCGAACTGGGAGTATCCCGCGAGCTTGGCAAGCCCGCTCGCAAGAGACCGAAGCTCCACAAGCCCCATCGCGAGGAACTTTTGTAGAGGCACCGCGTATTCCGAGGAAGATTACCAGCGGATTTCACGTTCCATCGGGACGATGCGAATGCCCGGTAGGACGCGCGTTGAATGAATGATGAGATCGGCAACCGATCCCGGTCAGGCGAACCGCAGCACGATGGCGGCGAGCAGACGATGTCGCCACGAGCGATCTTCGTTGTCCTGGCGACGATCGCGATCGCGTGCGTGGGCGGCTATTTCCTGTTGATGAAACTGATCGATGTGTCGCGGCAGGAGGACTGCCTGCTGGCCGGCCGCAGGAATTGCGCGCCGATCGAGGTGCCGTCGAATCGGTAGCGCGTGTGTCGATGAAACGGGATCGTCCGGCTGCTCCCTCTCCCCGCTTGCGAGGTCGGGGTAAGGGGGGGCTTGCCGCGAGTCTGAGCCTGTGCCTCCTCACCCGCCCGGCGACCGCCTGCGCAAGCCAAAACCACGTGGCTGTCGACTTGTGGACAAAACGCTGCGCGTTGCCCACAGGATCCGCACCCGCAACAACAACAGCAGCAACACAGCTGAACAAAACGAGAAATGTGTTACCCGTCTCCCCGGTCAGAAGTGTTACCTATGTTGCCGGTTGCTCAAAGGGGGCGTCGGCTGCTCCGCTCTCGCAAGCCCGGCGAGATCATGGATCACAGCGCCCGTCCGCCAACCCCAGGCGTTGCATTCCAAGCCCTTGCGAGGAAATGAACATCAGCGCTATTGATTTCGCCACACTCATGATAGCGACCGTGCTGCCCTACGTGGCCGCATGGCGAGGGGGAGGCGCAATTGACGAAGAAGATCAGGGGCGTGTCGTTCGAGGAGAATCTCAACAACACAATGGGGCTTGAATTTTACAACCTGTCCCATCGCTTCGGCTATCAGTCGCCCAACTGGCCGTATTTCGAGGACGTCAAGATCGAGCGCATCCATTACATGGCGAAGTCGGGCGTGCTGTCCCAACGCATCACCACCTCGATGCACAACACCACCCACATCGACGCACCGGCGCACGTGGTCCAGGGTACGCCGTTCATCGACGAGGTGCCGCTGCCGCACTTCTTCGGCTCCGGCATCGTCGTGTCGATCCCGAAGAAGAAATGGGAGCCGATCACCTACGAGGATCTCGAGAAGGCCGCCGGCCAGCACGTGCGGCCGCGCGATGTCGTCATTGTCAACACGGGCTGGCACAAGCTTTACGAGGACAGCGAGGATTATTTCTGCCGCGCGCCGGGCTTCGTGCCGTCCGCCGGCAAATGGTTCGTAGAGAAGAACGTCAAGGTGATCGGCCACGACACCCAGGCGAACGATCACCCGCTCGCGACCGCGATCGGGCCGCAACGCAACGGTCCGCTGCATCCGCACCTCGCTGCGGAATACAAGGAATGGTCGGGCGGGCGCGACTGGAAGGATGATTTCCCGGAATGGGAGCCGGTGCATCGCATCCTGTTCAAGAACGGCATTCTCGGCATTGAAAACGTGGGCGGCGATATCGACAAGGTGACGGGCCGGCGCTGCACCTTCGCGTTATTTCCATGGAACTGGGAGCGCGGCGACGGCTGCATCATCAGGCTGGTTGCAATATGCGATCCCAAGGGTGCCTATCGGATCGAAAAAGGGGAGAGGTTCTAGATGGAGGTCAAACGCTTTGCCGAGGCGAAAGCCTATGAGGCGCCCAACCACCGCAATTATGCGTCGCTGCGCCTGTTCGGGCTTGATGCCGGCGGGCCCAAGCAGTTCGTGGTCGGGTTGTCGCATTTCCTGCCCGGCGGTGGCGCCGGCCCCGACGCTTCGCCGACTGAGAAGGTCTATGTCGTCCTGTCGGGCGAATTGACCGTGATCGCCGGCGGCAAGCAGGCCGTGCTCAAGGCGAACGACAGCTGCTTCATCGGCCCCAACGAAGAGCGCGAGATCATCAACCGCGGCAACGACGTCGTGACGATGCTGGTGGCGATGTCCGCGCCGCCAAAGTGATATCTCCGATCTTGTAGCCCGCATGGAGCGAAGCGTAATGCGGGAATGGGCTATCAGCACATTGCAAAGTCGGTCCCGCATTGCGCTTCGCTCCATGCGGGCTACGGTTGCGGCGGTGGCGAGGAAAACCCCATGTCCGACGATTTTCTGAAAAATCCGTCGATTCTTTTCGACATCAAGGGCAAGACCGCGATCGTGACCGGCGCGTCTGGGGCCTTCGGGGCGCTCGCGGCCAAGGTGCTGGCCGGCGCCGGCGCCAATGTGGTGCTGGCGGCGAGCAAGGCGGAGGAACTCAAGAAGGTTGCCGCCGAATGCGAGGCGCTGGGCGGCAGGACTGAGATCGTCGCCAGGCGTCCGAGTTCGGAGGCCAATTGCGACGCGATCGTCGCCGCCGCGGTGGCTAAATTCGACCGGCTCGACATCCTGGTGGTCGCCTCCGGGCTCAACAAGGTGTCGAAGATCGTCGACCAGAAGCCGGAAGACTTCCTCGATGTCATGGACGCCAACGTCACCCAATCATGGCTGATGGCACGTGCGGCCGCCCGGCAGATGCTTGCCCAAGGAAAAGACAACCCAGGTTCTGGCGGAAAGATCATCCTCACATCTTCGGCGCGCGGATTGCTGGGCCACCCGGCCGGCTACACGGCCTATTGCGCGTCGAAGTCTGCTGTCGACGGCATCACCAAGGCGCTGGGCTGCGAGCTGGGCGAGACCGGCATCACGGTGAATGCGCTGGGGCCGACCGTCTTCCGCTCGCCGCTGACGGCGTGGATGTACGAAGACACCGAGCGCGCCCGCGAGGTCCGCAAGGGTTTCCTCGCCCGCGTGCCCAAAGGGCGGCTCGGCGAACCGTCGGACCTTGCCGGCCCCCTGCTGTTTCTCGCGTCGCCCGCGTCGGATTTCTACACCGGGCACATCCTCTATGCCGACGGCGGCTATACGGCGGGGTAGCCCATGGATAAGGCCCGTATCGCGGTGATTGGCGCCGGGCTGATGGGCCATGGCATCGCCCAGGTATTCGCGCTCGCTGGCCATGACGTCACACTGACGGATACCGATGCGGTGACGCTGGCGAGCGCCCGCGACCGCATCGCCGCCAATCTCCAGGATCTCGGCGATGACGTGACAGCGATCGAGCGGGTCCGGGTCTGCGCCGGGCTTGGCGAGGCCGTGGCCCGGGCAGAATTCATCGTCGAGGCTGTGCGCGAGGACCTCAGCGTCAAGCAGCAGCTGTTCGCCGACATCGAGCGCGCCGCCCGGCCCGACGCAGTTTTCGCCAGCAATACGTCCGTGATTCCCATCACAGCCATCATGGGCGGGCTCGAAAACCGCGCGCGCGCGCTCGGCACCCATTGGTGGAATCCGCCCTATCTGGTGCCGCTCGTCGAAGTGATCGGAACCGAATGGACGGCGCCGGCCGCGATCGACTTCACCCTGCAGCTCCATGCCGATATCGGCAAGACACCGGTGCACGTGAAGAAGGACGTGCCTGGCTTCGTTGGCAATCGCCTGCAGCATGCGCTATGGCGCGAGGCGATCTCGCTGGTCGAGAACGATATCTGCGACGCCGAAACCGTCGACACCGTGATCAAGGCCGCATTCGGCCGCCGGCTGGCCGTGCTCGGCCCGTTAGAAAACGCCGATCTCGTCGGCACCGATTTGACCCTGGCGATCCACCGGACCGTGCTGCCGGCCATCAACGCGCGGCCGGGGCCGTCGCCTTATCTGGAAAAGCTCGTCGACGAGGGCAAGCTAGGTATGAAATCCGGCCAAGGCTTTCGTACCTGGACGCCTGAGCAGCAGGCCGAGCTGCGCGCCCGCGTGCTCCGACATCTCAAGGCCGCGCGGGAGGGCGGATCATTGGACCCGTAGCCCGGAATGAGCGCAGCGAAATCCGGGATCGGCAGCGCCAAACCGAAATGCCGGCCCCGGATTTCGCTGCGCTCAATCCGGGCTACGATGATGGCGCAACAACGGAGGGATAAAATGTCTGCACGTGATGGAATGCATTTCAATGACCCCGTGTCCACCATCTCGCGCCGCAGCGTTGTGAAGGCCGGCATCGGCGCGCTTGCGGTGCCGGCGGTGCTGCGCGTCATTCCGGCGAATGCACAGAGCCGCGTCATCAAGATCGGCCATGTCAGCCCGCGCACCGGCCCGCTCGCCGGGTTCGGCGAGGCGGACGATTTCATACTCGATCAGCTGCGCGCGCTGCTTGGCACGGGACTGCCGAGCGGCGGCAGGACCTATCCGGTCCAGATCATCAGCAAGGACAGCCAATCGAGCGGCAACCGCGCCGCTGAAGTCGCGTCCGAACTGATCCTCGGCGACAAGGTCGATCTCATCGTCGCCTCCGCAACGCCCGACACCACCAATCCGGTGGCGGACCAGGCCGAGGTCAACGAGGTGCCGTGCATCACCACCAATTGCCCATGGCAACCCTATTTCTTCGGCCGCAACGGCGATCCCAAGAAGGGCTTCACCTGGACCTATCATTTCTTCTGGGGCCTGGAGGATGTGATCGGCGCGTTCCTGGCGCTGTGGGACCAGGCGCCCACCAACAAGGTGGTCGGCGGCCTGTTCCCCAACGACGCCGACGGCAATGCCTGGGGCGACGCCAAGCTCGGCCTGCCGCCGGCGCTGGCGGCGGCGGGCTACA
>Ga0126369_10000125_pt1 | contig 45436 bp, 66 predicted proteins | sample PanSoiMetaPlot_1_FD_109646 | JGI IMG/M metagenome (GOLD analysis project Ga0126369, IMG submission 109646) | Tropical forest soil microbial communities from Panama - MetaG Plot_1 | ecosystem: Environmental > Terrestrial > Soil > Tropical forest > Bulk soil | place: Panama | collected 2016-02-17
GGGCGACCTGGTCTTACTCTCCACGGCGGGCAAGCAATATCGAAACACGACGACGTTTACCATTGCCGCGAGCTCGACGATTACCGTCCCCGTCGAAGCGCTCGAAGCGGGCGCCGACTCGACGGCGCCACCGAATACGATCATCGACTTTGTTACGCCGCTTCTCGGTGTCACGGTCACCAACGCGAATCCCGTGATCGGGCTCGACGCGGAAACCGACGACGCTTTGCGCGAGCGTTGCCTAGAAAAGCGCTCGTCGCTCTCGCCGAACGGGCCCGCGGGCGCTTACGAGTTTTTTGCGAAGGGGGCGAAGCGGCAGAACGGCGAAACGATCGGGATCACTCGAGTACGCGTTACGCCCAATTCGACGACGGCGACGGTAACGGTAACGGTCGCAACGCCCTCGGGCCCGGTTACGGGCGACCCCGACGACCCTTCGACCGACCTCGGCGCCGTCAATTTGACGATTCAAACGAACGTCGTCCCCCTCGGCGTGACCGCGATCGTGCAAAGCGCCGTCCCCGTGACCTTCGCGATCACGTACGAGGTTTGGGCGTACACGACGAGCTCGCTAACCGCGGGCGAGCTTCAAACGATGATCGCCGAGTCGCTTACGTCGTTTTTCGAAACCGAGCCCGTCGGCGGAAATGTGATCCCGCCCGACGTCGGGAAGGTATTTCACGACGCCATCGTCTCGGCGATTGCCGACACGCGATCCGAGATCTTTCACGTCGAAGTCACCAACCCGACGGGCGACGTCAATATTGCGGCGAATGAAGTGCCCGTGCTCGGCACGATTACCCCGACCATTCACTTGGTGCCGCCGTGACCGACGTAACGACTTTCCGCGATACCATGCGGCGGATCTCGCCGAAGTGGCTTCAAGCGTATTGGGGCGGGCGTTTGATTTACTCGATCGCCTTGCAGCTAGACGCCCTCGGCGATGGCGTGAAATTCGGCGTAATGCTTCGCTTTCCCAACGCGTACTCGCCCGAAAGCCTGCCGCTAATCGGGCGCGAGCGGGGGATCCTTCGCGGCTTCGACGAGTCGGACGAAGCTTACGGGCTTCGGCTTCGCACGTGGCTCGACGACCATCAAAGGGCGGGAAGCCCGTACATTTTGATTCGGCAAGTGCAAGGGTATTTAGCCCCGCACGTCGTCCCCGCTCGTACGGTCAATGACAAAGGGGCTTGGCAGACGATCGGGGCCGATGGCGTGAAGCTCTACACGCTCGGGGGAAACTGGAATTGGGACGGGGACGAATCCGCGCAATCGCGGTTTTGGCTTATCCTCTATCCGCCCGCCGACCTATGGGTTAGAGATGGAGTATGGGGCGACGGCGGGCTATGGGGCGACGGCGGCACATGGGGAAGCACGGCGACGATCGAGCAAATCGAAACGGTTCAGCAAATCGTCGCGCAATGGCGGCCGCCGCATTCATTCTGTATGAACATCATTGTAGCGTTTGACCCGACAGCGTTTGACCCGTCGGACACGGCGCCGCCCTTGCCCGACGGTGACTGGAACCTGGCGGGCAATCGCGACCCGCGGGCCATCTATTGGGACGGGGAGGTTAGCTAAAATGTCGCACACGATCACGCCGACTGATGCGGGCGACGTTACGGCCGTCATGGTGCCGAGCGATGGCGACGCGCGCTCGGCCGCTTCGGTTGAAGTCGGCTTTCAGGGTTGCGCCAACCTTGGCGCCTATTGCCGCTCGTTTTTGCTCGGCACGCGCCCGGGCGCGTCGCTTCAAAATCCGACCTTGACCGGCACGGTGACGGTCAATGGAACCTCTCTTTTCAACGGGCTTGCGGGCTTCAATGGCGGGGCGTCCTTTGCGGGCCCTGGCAAGCTCGGGATCGATTTTGATTCGGGGATCGAAAACCAAGGCAAGTTTCGCAATATCAACAACGGCTATATCGCCAAACGGATCATCAAAAACACGGGGACGGCGACGATCGAGCCGAAGACTTGCGACGTCATTAATATTATCGGAACCAACGTTGGGCGGATTGTCACCATTTTGAATGGCCCGGCCGCAACTCCCGTGAGCGACACGCCGACCGATGGCATGACCCTTTGGGTAAGCTCGAGCATACCGACGCCCGCCACGGTCCGGATCAATGGCGCCGACCTAACCTTTGGAACGGCGACGAGCGGACATTATCGGTGGATTTACTACTATTGGGACGGGGCCTTGTGGGTGGCCGCCGCTTCCCAAGTGACTCCATAGGCGGGGGCGCGGGCGAACCATGGGCAACCTTCTCGACGTTTTGATCGGTCTCACGATTCAAAATAACGGCGTGCCGATGACACGCCGCGGCGCCCTCAATTTCCTCGGGGCGACCGTGACCGACGACGCAGCCAATAACCGCACCAATGTCGACACGGGAAGCGGCGGCGGGGGCGGTGGGGGGGGAAGTGGCGCCCCGGTGTTCATCGTCCCGGCGTCCGGTTATCAGACGTTCAACGGTGACGGCTCAGGCGGAGCGAACCAGCTTTTCCCCCATTCGATCATTTTCGCCCACGTCGACGGGGTTACGATCAATTACGATTTTTTTGACAATGGCGGGGTCGAAGAGGGGTGGCTCGCGTGGTTCAACGTCGAAGGGACGGCGGGAACGCTCGTCATTCGAGATAGGCAAAGCGAATCGCCGATCATTGTGGACGTGATTTCGACCGACGCTACCGCGAAGGTCGTGGGGATCTATTTCGACGGCTCGAATTGGCAGCCCTTGGCGGCGGGCAATTCGTCGATTCAAGGGGGCGAGTTTTTGCCGACCTACGTCGTCAATGCGGCGAGCTACGCGGCCGATAGCCGAACGGCCAAAGATGTCGTATTGCTGGTCGACACGTCGAGCAATACGACGACGGTGACGCTCCCCGCGCACGCGGCCGGGAGGCTTCTTTTCATCAAAGATCTAAAAGCCAACGCGGCGGCGCACCCGATCACGGTGCACCGAAATGGCGGCACGGGCACGATCAACAACGTGGCGGCGGATATCGTGCTCGCGGCGGCACCGCGTGACTACTGCGTGCTTTTATCCGACGGGGTTAGCAATTGGGTCGACCTAGTAGCTATGGGAGTAGCGCCAATGGGATCCACCGATCCGGGGCAGAATGTATCATTGGCCACGGCCAATACAGTCGTTCAAGCGGCGTCGGCCGCGTGTCCGGGGGGCTTTGTCGCCATCTCGGCCGATAGTGGCAATAGCGCGCAAGTGCACGTCGGCCGGGCCAATACGGTGACGGCCGGCCCGGGCGGAAAGGGGGCGCGCTTGCCCCCCGGGCAAAGCATCGTCTTGCCCGCGGCCAATGCAAACGAGTTTTATTTCGTGTCGACCGGCACGGGTCAAAACGTCGGCGTCTTGGCGATCTAAATGGGAACGTCGCACCCGACGAGCTACCGCGGCCGGGCGTGGCCGGCCCCGTCGTTTGGGTTTTTGCCCTTGCGAGACTTGCCCGGGGTCAAATATGCATGGCATCGGGGCGACGAGCTCGGGGCGCAAGCGTCGCAGGTTGCGACATGGCCGAATCTGGCCGACGCGAGCAACGCGCCAACGCAGAGCGTGAGTTCGGCTTTCCGGCCCACCGTCGACACGATTGGTGGGAAAAAGTGCGGTCTCTTCGATGGTGCCGACGACAAACTCATATACCCCACTTCGATCACTAAAGATCTTCTGAGCTATTTCGCGGTCGTGCGCCCGACGACGATCCCAACGCTCTACAAAGCAGTCGTCGCGACCAAACAGCACGCGCTTTTTCAAAATCTCAACTCTGGGACGCAATGGGGGACGTGGCTAGGTAGCAACGTGCCGAGCACCGTGGCCGCGGTGGCCGGGGTGACCTGCCTGCTCGAAATTCACGTAAACGCCGTGAATAACGTTGATCTCGGCCGAAACGGCGTTGCCAATAATCGAACGAATGGCACCGTCTTTGCGGGCAACGCTGGCTCGGCGCTCGGATCAGACTTCACGGCGGCACAGTATGCCGACATGCGGCTATTTGAGTTGTTCATTTGTGACGTGTTAACCAATCCCGCGGACCGGTTAGCGATGCGGGCATATCTCAATACGAAGTATGGGATTTTTTGAAAGGAGCAAATCGCCATGGTAGCACTACCTAGCGGGCCCGGGCAGACTGACGCGGCGCATAGTGTTTCGGTCGTTTTTGCGACGGACGCGCGCGATCCGACGCCTGCCGCGGGCTCGACGGACGCGGGGCAAAATCTCGCGCTTGCCGTGGGCGGTACCGTCTTTCGAGCGGCCGCCGCGCCCGCGCCGTCGGGCTTCGTTGCGATTAGCGCCGATCCCGGCAATTCGGCGCAAGTGCACGTCGGCCGGGCCAATACCGTGACGGCGGGCGCGAACGGGAAAGGGATTAGGCTCACGCCGGGCACGACGATCATTTTGCCCGCGGCCGACGCGAACGAATTTTATTTGGTCGCCGCAAGCGCAACGCAAAACGTCGGGCTCATAGCGCTCTAAGCCATGGGCTCGATCATTTATCCGCCGGAAATACGCGGCCGGCCGTGGCCTAGCATGGCGTCGACGGCCAAAGCCTTTTCGCCTCTCGACATTGCGGGCTTGCAACTATGGGTGACCGCGGGGATCACCTTTGCGCCTAATCAATGGTCAGATCGAAGCGGTCTCAATCACCATTTTTTGCAGCCGACACCGACCAACCAGCCGACGACCGACACGGACCCGGGCTTTGCTGAGGTCAATTTCAACGGTATTCAAACGTGGATGGCCGCGTCGTTCGCGCTGGCTCAACCTGAAACGATCGTGATTTGCGTGGCGCCGCAGCAGTCGGGCGTTGGAACGAGCCCATTTGACGGCATATCGATCCTAACGATGGCCCTCTATCATGCGAGCAGCACGGCGCACACAATGTTTGCGCAGGGGGCGGCGACGAGTGGATCGCAGAACGTTGCATCTATTGCCGACGGGGTTTTTAGGGTTTGGTCGTTTCAATACGCGGGGACAAGCTCTTTTATGAGGCAAAACGGCACGCAAAGCGCTAGCGGGTTGATCAATCTGACCGAGGGCAGTAGCCCGGCCAATGGGATGACGCTTGGCGGCCTCGGCAACCACGGCGCACAATTCAAGATGGCCGTGGCCGAGATCTGCATTTACAATAGAGCGCTTTCGGCGGGCGAAATGCGATCGGTAGAACTTTACCAGGGCACGCCGCGCGGCATTGCAATTGCGTGAAGCCCCGCGCGGCGTTTTTCACAAAGAAGGGACTGATCTATCATGGCGACTCAACAGCAGATTGATGACGCGGTCGCGGCGGCCGAAGCGTATGCAGCGACCAAAGCGGCTTACGAAAGCGCGCTTGGTGCGTTGCAGAGATCGCAAGCGGTCGCCGATGCGGCGAACGTTTTGATCGAGCGGCTATCAAGTGACGGTGGCGCCGATCCGGATTTTTGGGCGGCTCTCATGAATGGGATCGATGCCCTAAAGATCGAGCAGGCGGCACGGACGCAAACATTTTCCGACGCGTCGACGGCGATGACAACGGCCAAAAGCGAGCTCGACGCGGCGATTGCGGCGCTCGGGGTGACGGCGCCCCTTCTCGCCGCGTCGACGGCGGCGGCCGCCGAAGAGCACAAGCCCGCGGCCGCGGCCCACCCGAAGGGCGGGAAAAAACACTAACCCCGGGGGGGCTTCGATCAAACGTGCCGCGGCATGTCGGCGTTCTGCTCGTGCTCGCCCTTATGGGTTGCGGCGCGGCCGCTTCGGTCGTCTTCGTCGTCAATCGGCCGTGCTGGTGCGCTCCGCAATGTGCCGAGCCGAGCTCGAGCCGGGCGCCCCGGGCACGCCCGGCCGTCGACGCGGAATGCTTCGAGCTCGTCGGCGCGGGCGGGGCGTCTTCGGTCGATTGCGTTGCGGCGGGCTCGGGCGGCGCCTACGATGGCGCCGTACCATGATCGGCCGGGGCGCATATGCCGCGACGCTCGACGCCGTGATCGCGCGAACGGGCGCGCGCGGCGCCATGCTCCTACTTTTCCGGTTCACCGAAGACGGGCTTATTCAAGTCGAGCGGGAAACCCACGTCTTTAGGCCCCTAACGTCGCGCCTTCTCGGCGTGATCTTGAGAGACATCGCCGACGAGCTCGCCGCCCCGGGCGACGGCGACGATCCGAACGAGCCGGCCGAATCGGGGGCAAGGGCGCGCGGCGCTCCGCCCGCGGCCGGGCCCGTGAAAGCGCGGCCGCGGTAGAAGGGGCCCCGCTTTACAAATGCCGCGCGATGGCGTCGAGTAGCCCGGGCTCGCCCGCGCCGTCGACCGCTTCGAGCTCGCAAAAGCCTGTCGGCAAGTAGGGCACTTCGGCCGACGCGATCGGCCGCTTCACATGGATCACCCGCTCGCTCGTTTCGATGCGTTCTTCGGGGTCGCCGACGCCGTCGAGCAATCGGCGGCAAAGGGCAAGGGCGATCCGGCGCTCTTGCCGAGACATTGGCCGCATGATCGGAAGCCGCGCGATCGAAACATGCCAGACCGACCGGCCGGCGAAAGCGTCGAGTCACCGATTGACGGAAAGCAGGGTCGACCAGCGAAAGCCCTTGTAGATGGCGACTTCGGGGCCAATGCCGGCGACGTCTTCGGCGCGCCTTCTCGCATGGCTCGACAAGCTCGAAGCCGCCGTGCGCGAACGCCGCAAGGTCGCTTGACGAAGTCCATTGGGGGGCGTAGCTAACGGGCTACCCCCTCTTTCGGCAGCAGACCGGCGCCGGGCGTGACAATGGGGTCGCGCCCGGCGTTTTCACTTTTGAGCGGACCGCGTACCGCCATTGACCCCCCGACAAATTCACGCGCTAGAGCGCGCGTGCGCACGTTAAACTGTCGGCCGGCGGCGCGGAGAGTTCCGGTCAACTTCCCCAAAGCGCGCTCTGCGGCGGCGAGGGCTCGGATTGTGTCGTTGTCAAGGTTGAGATGGGTCGGGGCAGGGTTGGGCACGAAGGCCCAAAGCGCGTGATCGATCTGACTTAGACGACCGGGCGAAGACTCTGAAAAATCCGACAGTTGCACGTGGTGCCTCAGTTTCCTATCGTAGCCGTTGCTACTATTATAGGAAAACGCGTGAAGCTAAAATAGCCGTCCGGCTAACCCGGAGTCCCGCCCCTGTGCTGCGGCTGATCAGCTCGCCGCACCCTCTAGACGACGACTGGCTGGTTCGCCTCTGATTCAGCTCTTCTTCTTTGCGCGGCAAGTTTTGCGACGGCGCGAAATTAGGGGCAAATGTGGTTTGCCGCGCAACCCGACGAGCACGAGAACGAGCCCGCGGGCGCTTCCGTCCAGTGACCGCCCGCGCACACGAGCGGCACCGTCTCGACGTAATAGACCGGGGTCGTGTGAGCGAAGCCGCCGCACACGTTCGCGGGCGCGCCCGGGTACCCGCAAGGGTAGTTTCGGAACGCCGCTTCGATCTCGGCGGTACGGCCGACCCCTGCCGCGTCATTTGCGTTAGGCGCCCCGTCGACGGCGTCGGGGCCCGCGTCGGCGGTTACGGTCGACCCGCCCGTGTCGGGCACGAGGGCGGCGCCACCGTCGCCCGCGTCGGGCATCGTCGACGATGCTTCTCGGTTCGAGCTCGTCTCGGCGGGCGCGTCGCGTCTCGAGCCCGCGTCGAGCTCGGGGGCGACCTGGTCGGGCGCCGTGTATGCGTCGGGCGCCGTGGCGCCGCCGTCGACCTCGGGCGTCGGGTCGAGCTCGACGGGGCCGGGTGCGCCGCATGCCGCCGCTAATGTAAGGGCACAGAAAATCGCGATCGTTCTCATCCGTCCTACCTATTGCTTTCGGGGATTTGCCGCGTCGAGCTCGCGGGCGTCGAGCGCCGCTTCGACGGCGTCGTTGTGTTTGCGGTACCGGGCGACGATGGCTCGAAGACGGGCGCTCGGCTCTTTCGAAGCGTCGGCCCGTTCCCATTCCGCCCATTTCTCACTACTTGCGGGGTCTGCTAGTGTCGGTTTCGCCATAGTCTGCCCGCTCCTACCCGGGCCTTCTGTGGAAGGGGATCCCGAGCTTACCGGCCCGGGGTCCCCGCCTTACTTAGACGGCCGATCGGCGCCGTAATTGAATCGGGCGAGCTCGCAAATGTGCCCGGGTCGTAATGCGGCAATCGCGCCCGCGCTAGTGAAGCGGGCCCCGACGGTGCGCTTTCCAGTCGACCCTTTGTCGAGCATTCCCCTTCCATTCCGCGTCGTCGGTAAAGGGGGACGGGGCTTCCATAAGGCGGAAGCCGCCCTCGCTCACGTTGTGTTCCCATGCGCCGAGCTTCGGGCGCGCCCCCGTCTCGGGCGAGCGGATGATCGGCGCGTCCCATACTTGCAAAACGCGACCGAAGGCGCCGTGCTCTAACCATAGGTTGACGACTTCGCGGCGCCGCGGATGGTCGGCAAGGTCGCCGGAAATGGCGATCCGGTCGTCGTCGTCGGGCCCTAGCACCGTCCAAGCTTCCATCATCATCAGCACACCGATCGCCGCGCAACGACGAATGAAACCCGCGCCGATCGAAAGGAATATGTCGATCGAAAGGTTGCTCGTATCCGCCGAGCAAACGGCGACGGCGGTAGGCTTTACTAGGGGGCGCAACGTCGCATGATCTCGCGTGGCAAACACGAAGATCGCTTCCTTAATCCCCCCGTCTCTCGCGAAATCCCTTTCGGCCAATTGCTGAACGTGCCGCACGAAGTCGTAAACGCCGTTCGCCGACACGAGCTCGAAGCCGCTCGATCGCTCGCCCATTGGTTAGCCCTCCGACGCGGCGGCGGAACCTAGCAGAAAAAGATCCGCTTGACGACGCCCGTGCGCGGCGAGATGGTCGGCGAATCAAATGGCGCTCTTCGAAATGCAATGGTTTGGCGATTCATGGGGCGCCCCGTGCAACGATCCCGATTTGCGCGTCGACACGCCGATCGATCTGCCTTGCGTCCGATGCCGGGCGCCGATCGTCGGGGGCGATCGGGGCTTCCTCTTGCCGCACGTCGAGAGCCGGTTAGAGGGCTTCGATTTCGTGCCCGTGCAATTTCACACGCCGTACGGATTAACGAAAGCGTCTCACGTGACCTTCCGCCCGTTTCATCTCGGGTGCCTCTTGCAATCGCTCGGGATTGACGATGGCGATCAATTACTTTGACGGGTACGCCGACGCGGAACGCGAGATCGTCGCGTGGCTCGAGACACAAATCCCCGTGCCCGTTTGCCGCACGCTCGCGGTCAAGATCGCGGGCGGCGCGGCTCGACGCCACGCGGGGCGACCCGGGCCCGAGCCGACACGCTGGGAAATCCCCGTCAAGCTTCGAGACGAGCCCGACAACCTAGAAGCGGCGCAACGGGCGATTGCGACGCTTTCGGGGATCATCCCCCTCGGGCTCTTCGCGCTAGCGGAAGACGCCGGGCTCGTCGTTATGCCGATGATCCCCGTCGTCGAAGCGCAAGTCGTCAAGATTTGCGAAATGTTGCGGGCGCTCTTCGACGTCGGGGCGCCGACGCCCCTAACCCCTAAGCCGAAATTGCGCTTGCAATGATCCGCTTTGTTCTCGGCGACGCGACGATCCCCGAAGAGACGGGCGGGCCCCGTCTTATCGTGCACGTTTGCAATAATTGCGGGCTATGGGGCGCGGGCTTTACGCGGGCGCTTTCCGACCGATGGTCGCTTCCCGAGCGGATCTTCCGCGAGCGCACCGAGCTCGCCCGCGGGTCGCCGCCCCTTGGGAGCGTGCAAGTCGCCCGGATCGATTGGGACGAAACCGAGCGGCAACACATGCTCGCGGTCGTCAACATGATCGCCCAAGACGGCGTGCGAAGCGCGGCGCGCCCGTCGCCGATTAACTACGAAGCCTTAGGCATGTGTCTCGCGAGCGTGCGAGCCCTCGCCCTTTTGACGACGCCCGCCGCGTCGGTCCATATGCCGCGGATCGGGTGCGGGCTCGCGGGCGGCAAATGGGGCCCCGTCTTTCGAATCATCAAAGGGGCGCTCGTCGACCCCGGGATCGACGTCGTCGTCTACGACAGACCGGGCGACGACGCGCACGAATGGAGGAAGCGATGACCGACGAAGTTTTTCCTCGGGCTTCGCTTCGGAAGGGGCGCCCCTCATGAGCGCCGCCGCCCTCATGCTAGAAACGTCGTCGGGGATCGCCATGAGTCAAGAGTCGCCCCCGTCGAGCGCCCGGCGCCGTTGCGGCGAAGCAATGCGCGCCCTTCGAGCGTGCACGCCCGACGAGCGAGCCGCCGTCTTGATTTGGTTTTGTCCGGTCTGCTTCTCGTACGTCGGCCCGGGCGAGGGCTTGCCCGTCGCCGTCGGTTTCGTGGGGGATTGTTCGATGCACGGGAAGCGCAAGCAATGACGCGCACACGCCCGCCGCGAGTTTACGAGCTCGACTTCGAGACGTGCGGCACGTTCATTTCAGACGAAGAGCCGGGAAACGGGGGGCGCGAGCTCTTCGACAACCCGAGGCGCCCCGCGGGCGCGGGCTGGCGACTCGTCGGCGTCGAGCGGTCGTTAAGGGACGGCGCGGCGGGAATGCATTTCTACTGGGAACGGCTCAAGACGGCTCGAGTCGTCCGACGCAAGGGCAAGAAATGAGAATCTGTCCGGACGACTGGCACCCGATGATCCGATTTATCATCGGCAAACAAGCGATCGGCGCATGGCCAAACGGCGCGCGGGTGCGAAAGCTAACGGCCGACCCGGGCGACGGTCACGAGCCGGGCGCCCTCGGAACCGTGCGCGGCTCGATCGGCCCCGTCGAGGCGCCCGGGTACCCGATGGCTTTCGTCTACCTTCTCGAATGGGACGACTTGCCCGGGCTTCCCGTCCTTTGCGCCGAGCTCAATATCCGCGGCGAGATGCGACTAGGGCTCGACGAGGCGCCGCCCTCGTGACCCCGCACGAAGCCGATCTTTTGCTCGCGGGCATGGCGACGGGGGCGATCGGCTCGACGCTCTTTCATTGGCTGAAAGAGTCGCGGCGGCTCGCCGACCTCGAAGCGGCGCGAAACGAATCGTTTCGCCGTGCGCTCGTCGTTGTCGCCCGGGCGCTCGGGCTCTCGTGCCGCAATGCCGCGACCGTGCCCGAGGTCGAGCGGATGATCCGCGAGCACGCCGAAGCGCTCGAACGAACGATCGCCGAGCTCGAATGAAGCGCGGGATCTACATTTCCGAACGATCGCGGATCGCGGGGGAAGCGGTCCGCCTACTCCGCGTCGTGTGAAGGGGTCAAAGTGAATCCGTTTACCCGCACCAACATTGTCGGCCGACTAGCAGGATCATCGGTCATTTGTGGCGTTAATTCGGGCGCAACGGATCGGCACAACCGAGCGTAATCATTGAACGCCGACCAATCTTGCGCGGGTTCGATTCCCGGCGCCTCCACTGGAAATCATTAGGTTTTTTGACGAGAGTAAACACCGGAGTAAACATTTGCTAGGATCATGGGACCGGGGCAAGGTGCCCCGCAAGGTAGGGAAACCATGAAACAAGCAACGATAGGGATGGCGCTCGGCGACGCTCTTCGAAGGAAACGGGCATCGATGCGAGCGGGGCTTCGAGATCTTCGCTCGCTCGCATCGGCCGAGCTCGAAGCGGGCGACCGTGGCGCATTTGGTAAGAGCAACGGGGGGCGCGCTCGGTGGGTCGACATTCAACGGGCGATCGAATTTCTCGATTGGCTCGACCAGGGCGGCGACGAGCTCGCGCTAAACCTCGGGAACCTAATCGACCCCGACCGACGGCGGGCGCTCGCCGATTACTTCGGGCAGTCGACCATCTCGAACCGATCGATCGTCGGCTGGGCTTTCGACGAGCTCGGCGCAACGCTCGACGGAATGTTGGCGGATTATGAAGCCGAGAAGGAAGCCACGGCGCGCAAGGGCACGGGCAAAACCATTCGGAGGGCGCGCTAATGGCCGTCGTCGATCGTCACCTGAAAAACCGGACAATCGTCTACTACGTAACCAACCGGCTCAAGACGGGCGCGCAAGTGTGGGAACACTTGGGCACCGACAAGCGCAAAGCCGAGCGGCGCGACTCGGCAATGAAGCGAGAGATCGCCGAAAACCGATACCAGGGCACGCCGTCTAGCGAGATGACCGTGGGCACGTACGCCGACCTTTTCTTCCCCGCGATCACCAATCGCACGGCCGAAGACGAGCGGGGTTGGTGGTACAACCATGTCGCGAAACGGTGCCCTTGGTTTCTCGCGATTCGTCTCGACGACCTCGACTTGGGCGGCGCGAAGCACGTGATCAAATTGCTCGCCGAGCTTCGAAAGCCGTACGAGTCACTTCAAAATCAGCGCAAGGGAAAGATCGTCGAGCTCGGGCAAAAGTCGATCTTCAACATTTATGGCGTCGTGCAACGGCTTTTCCGGCAAGCGCGCGTGGAAGGTCTCATGCGTGGCAACCCGTGCGAGCTTCCCGCCGAGCTCACGCCGAGCAACCGAGCCCGCTCGAAGCGCAAGCCCTACACGGGGGATGAGGTCGTAACGCTCACGACCGACGAGCGGATTCGGCTCGACGCCCGCATGTGGATCGCTCTCGCGTTTTACACGGGCGAGCGCGAGGGCGAAGTGTGCGGGCACAAATTCAAGGATTACGACCCGGGCCCGTCCCCGCTCGGCTCGCTCTTGGTCGAGCGGCAATATGACGGCGCCATGCTCAAGACGTCGACGATCATCCGCGGGGAAAAGCCGCGGATCGTCCCCGTCCACCCGACGCTCGCGGCAATGCTCGACGATTGGAAAGAGCGGGGCTTCGAGCTCGTCTTCTGCCGCAAGCCGACGCCCGAAGATTTCATCGTCCCATGTCGAGCTCGGGAAGCCCGCAACCATACCCGATCGAGCGCCTACAAGATGTTTCAAGCGGCGTGCGAGGTCGTCGAGATCGAGTCGCACACGGTCCACGCCACGCGAAATACGTTCATTTCGTTCTGTCGCCGGGCAAGGTGCGACGTCGCCGCGCTCGAACGGGTGACCCACAATTCATCGGGGGACGTGATCGACGCGTACACCGATTTCGATTGGGAATCGCTTTGCGACGCCGTTTCTATGTTCATGACGCGGCCGATCCCGTCGCCGACGGCCCCCCGCGCCAAGCTACACCTTGTGACTGGCGATCCACGCCAGAACGTCGGCGCGAGAAAATCGAAGGTGACTTCCCACACGGCCAAACACGGGTAGCCCCTTTTCCCGAGCGTATCGGGGCACCGTCTCGCGATGGACCCCTAGAAGCTCGGCGACCTGTTCAGCGTTCAAAATATCGGGCGCCTCGCGAGGGGCGCCCGTTTTTTTCATGGCGTCGACGAGCTCTTCGCGGATGAGCGCCCGTAATTCTCCAGTCGTGAGCGTAACGGCGAGCGGCTCTTTAGTCATCGGTCAACCTTGGGGCGGTCGTGCCATTGGTGCCAGCATTCCCGCGCACGGTCTCGCCACATGGCCCGCGCCCCCTCGTCGAGATCGTTAGCGAAGCCCAAAAATCCGAACGTGTAGCAATGAAAGATCGCGGGGCTATCGTCGTCCGAATCGACGACGACGCCGACGGGCAGGGTTTCGGGCGGGTCGGGCGGCTCGCCCCCTTCCCCTTCCCAGCGATACTCAAATTGCGCCGTCCCCCATGCGACGACGGGAAGGTAGGTCGCCCCCGTCGGTTCCGTCGAGTACGGTTCCCAGCGAATCCCGTACCAGCCCGGCGCCGCTTGGCACAGAACACGATTAAGAGTCACCTTCGGCGGAATGTCGATCACTTCCCCTCGCCCCGATCTTCCCCCTTGCTCGGGGTCCATCCGCAAGCGGGCACGATATCGGCGCCGGGCGTATTCGGGATCTTGAGCGCCCGCCGCTTCGCACAGAAAGCCCGCAAGCCCATTTCGCCCGTCGAGACGTAAGCGAGCTTCATATGTGTAAAGTGAAACCGAAGGCATGTGAGCGACGCGAGCACGATATCCCATGAGCGGGCGCCGCGGTTTCGCTCGCTCCATGATCGGAACGCGTACGCCGGATGACCCTTCGAGATCATTTCCCCCGACGCGACCTTAACCGCGAAATCGATGGCGAGCTCGCGATCGACGGGCATAGCCCACACGAGCGCGGCGAGCACGGGGCCCTTTAGCTTCGAGCGCCCGGGAATGGTCGAGAGAACCGTAAGGCTCTCGGTGTGCCGCTCGTGCGCTTCCTCGGCGTCGTTTACGGTCATCGGCGTATGAAGGGGGAAGCCCGCTTCAAGCATGCGAAGCATGTTCAAACATGCCGCGTCTTTGTTCCCCATGCCGAGAATCGTTCCGACCGACCTCGGGCGCACCCGATCGATCGGATCGTGAAAGTCGCCCCCCGCATTGCGAATCACCAGCATTTTAACGGTCGCCCCCGATTGTACGACCGCATGGAGCCTATGCTGCCCGTCGATCAAGCGGTCGTGCGCGTCGAAGCAAATCCCTTGGTGCGTGAGACGCCACGCCCCCGATCGCATGTCGTTTGCGAAAGCCTCGACGTTTCGCCAATTGATCGGCCGATTGCCCTCATGATTTCGCTCGAGCCATTTTCCCGCGAGCTCGGGCGTTACGTCGACGACCTCGATCGCGAGCGGATTGCTAGGGGACGGCGGCGGCGGCTCGACCGCTCGAAGCGGCGGCGGCGGCGCCGCGGGGAGCGGCTTCGGTACGGCGTGAAGCTTCATCTTGTGTCGTCGTTGCATGGCCCTCTTTTCCTTTCGTCTCATGCCGAAACCTCGGCGGGTAGTTTCGCCGGATCGATTCGCCATCCACCGATCCCCTGCTTCCCCTTGACCGTTACGATCTGCGACCCGTCGGATCGGCGAAACGAAATGTGATGGCGTGTTAACTGTTCCCATTGCCCGACGGGCGAAGCCTCGAAGGTTCCGTGCGCCGCGCTTCGGGTAAGGGAATGGATCTCGACGACGAGCGGGTAAGCCGCTTGCCCTTTCTGCAATGGCAAGGTGAACACGGCGCGAAGGGGGATCGCTTTCATCGGCCCGGCCCCTTCGACGACGCTTTCGATTTCGCGCCGCGCCGCCCGAGGTCGGCCATATGCGCCCGGTCACTCGAGACGACTTCGCCGCCCTTTTTACCGATCTTCCCCATGTACTCGGGCCCGCGAGCCGCCGTCTTCGCGCCGCCCGAATGGCCCGCCGCCGTCGCTTCCGCCTTCGACCAACGGTGAGCGTTGCCACTTTCTTTCGCCGCCCGCCCGCCCTTCGAGGCGATTTCCGCTAACCGCTCGGGGGCGAGCGAGGCGAAGCCCTTTCGCTTATCGTTTGCCATTAGCATTCCCTTCCCCCGCTCCTAAGAGCGGCATTTGACCCGACGCGTAAGCCTCTTCGAGAGCGGGGCGCAAAAGCTCGTAAACGCTTCGCCCGTCGGGTAATGCGACATCGGCCAAGAATTCCCGCTCGACCGTCGATAGCTCTAAGCCGATCAATTGAAGCTTGGCCTTTACAATCAAGACGACGCCACGCCATCGCGATCGGCAAGCTTGCTCGTGTCGGCGCACGACCTCTTGGGGCGGAAGGGGGCGACCGCGCGGATCTCTTTTGAAAGCGTCTTCCTTCGGCAGGGGGACCTTTAGGCGGATAGCTCGCCCGTCGAGGCGGAAGTAAACGACGGCCGATCCCGCCGCGTCGTCGGTCGCCGTTCCGTACTGAGACGCGCCCGAGCGCCGCAAAATCCGTTCGAGCTCGGCCTTGGTGCGCTCGACTGAGACGGTCGTGCCCGCGGCGTATTCGAGAGCCGTGCTCATGGCCCGATCCTTCGAAATTCGGGCCATAACCCGAGCCGCTTCGCCCGGTCGATCCCGATCTCCATGCCGCGGGTCACGCCGTGATCGCCGTAGACGACGATTCGATCGGCGACATCTTGCCACATGAAACCGGCCCGCATGCCGAGCTCACGATCGACGGGCGAATTATCGTCGAGCCCTTGCGGGTAGAGCAAATGCGAAAGGAAGGGCGCTTCGCCTCGTCGAAGCGACTCGACCATTGCGCGGCGAGCGTAGACGAGATTTCGTTTCACTTCCTCGGGCGGCGCGCGGGTACCGTCGAGCCGCGAGCCGAACGGCGATTCAATGCAAACGCGGATCATCGCAAAGCCCTTCCTTTTCTCGGCCCGGTCTGCCCGGGCAGTCGGATCGATGGATGATGATTTCGTGTGAGCCCTTCCATGTAACGCCGCAATTCGGGCACCGACACGACACGACCAGGGCGAGCGGCATGCACGCCCGAAGCGAGCTCGAATCAATGATCAAAGTGTCGAGCATGACGACCGTTTGCAAATAGCCGCATTCGCATTTCTGAAATTCGCGGCGCTCGATCGGATGGCTCATCCGTCGGATCCCGGCTCGCGGGGCGCTTCCTTCGGCGCGGGCGGCGGCGGCGGCTCGACGGGCTTCGGCGCCCCCTTGATCGAGATCCGCTTCCCGTCGTCGGCGGGCGCGGCGGGCGCGGCGCCGACGGTCACGGGCGGGAAGAGCTCGTCGATCGTCCCCTCGCCATTTTTTAGCGCGGTCCCCAACCCGATTAGCTCGGTAACCTTCTCAAGATCGACATCTTCGATCCCCTTGACCCCGAGCCGGGCGAAGATCCGATCGGGCGGAACGCCGCGCTTTTGCAAGCGCTCGACGACCTTCGCGCGCCGATCGGCGAGCGTCTCAGCATTCCCGACGGCGACGGCGCGCACCTTCTCGAAGACTTGGTTAATGTACGCCCGCGGCACGACCGAAAAGATCGCGTTGCGCCGGGCGATCGAGGCGGCGGCATTGCCCGTCGTTATCACCATATCGTCGGAGTATCGACCCCGCTTGCCCGTGATCTTCCGTTGCACCTCGATCGTCATTCGCAAGTTTTTTTGAAGATCCCAGCATGCCCCTTGGGCGGTAACGGTGCGCTCGTCTTCGTCGACGATCCGCGAAGCAATGTGAAGGTTTCCCCATGCGTGCGCGCAAATCTCGGCGAGCCGAATCGACGGCCCCGTGATTAGCTTGCCCTCGCGGGGGACGGTGAAAATGCAGGCTTCGGCGGTCTCGACGCTTAGGGTCGCGAGCGTTTCCGCCTCTTGCAGAAATGCCGCGGGCGAGCGCGGGAAACGGTGCGCCGCCGCTAGCTGGGCTTCGACCTCGCTTCGGGCAATCGCCCCCATGGTCGACGGCGATACGACGATCGCTTCGGTTGCGGTACGCTCTTCGATGGCTTCGGCATTCATGTTCGTTTTTCCCTTAGGTAGGTTCGCGGCGAGACGGTCACGGCGCCCGCGGCTTCGAGCTCGGCCCCGAGCGCTCGCACGGCGGCGGCGCCCTTGCCGCGCCCCGCTTTGCGGGCGGCGGCTTTCTCGAGAAGCGAGATCGACACGTCGACGCATTCGGCGAGCTCGCCCGCGTCAAGATCGAGCGCTTCGATGATCGGCCAAGCTTCGAGCGTCTTGATCTCGCGCCGCGTCTCGACGTCGATCGTAAGCTTGACGCCGTCGCCGACGAGCTCGCCCCGTTCGGCCACAAATGCCTTGATCGCATCGCGCACCCGCTTCGCCTGATACCCGACCGTGTCGGCTCGGCGTAAGAGCTCGACGATCGCCATGGGGGCCATTTCGGCGAGCGAGCTTTCCGCTTGCCTAAGGTCGTCGACGAAACCGGCGACGTCTCGGCGCACGAGCGCCGTACGGGCTTCGCATTCATGCGACCGCGGGCAAAAGCCGCAATGCGGGCCCGGATGAAAAACGCCGTCCCATTCGACGACGGTCGCGAGCAAGTCTTTAACCCATGGCGAGATCGCCGCCCGCGGCATTGTGTAGTTTTCGATCTCGCCGTCTCGGATCCATATGGCCGTCGCCGTCGCTTCGGCGAGCTCGGGATCTTCGAGAAGGGCGAGCACGCAATAACCCTTCAATTGCTGGGAATAGTCGTAATCCCGGCGCCCCGTTTTCCAGTCGGCGATCCGCGCCGCCGTGCCCGAGACGGCGATCACGTCGACGTGACCGGTCAAGCGGAAACCGGGCGCGAGCTCGGCCGAAAATTCGAGCTCGGTAAGGGCGTCTCGGAAACTGTCGGCGATCGTCGGCCAAAGCTTTTGAGCCATGCCGCAAAGCGCACCGACCTCGCCCGGCTCGACTTCGTGCCGCGTCGCCGCGCCGTTGACATCGACCCAAGCGACGGCGCCGGTTTCGACCAGCCCGCGCAAAACCTCGTGCACGGCGCGCCCGAGCCGGGCCGACCTCGCGTCGTCGGCGACGGGCAGGGTCGGGCGGCGCACCGAGCCCGGGCACTTGAACGCGAGGGGAAGAGCGCTCGTGCGCGTTTCGGTCAAGCGCCCCGCGGGTACGGCGGTCACGGCGCCCCCGTCGGGTCGGGCGGCTCGCCGAAGATCTGCAATTCGACGGGCGCCGAGCTCGGGGCGATCTCGCGCATGAGGGCTTCGAGATCTTCGTAAACCTTGGTCGGCCCGAGCCCGCGGGCGACGACGCGCCGATTATTGACGAAGACGGTTACCGACCATTCGACTTCGACCCGGCCCGGATGATACTCGCTCGACGTCGTCGCAATGACGAACGGGTAGTGTCGCCCGGCGACGAGGTTTCTTACCTGCATATGTAGCTCGGCGTGCGTTCTCATTTTCGCCCCGCTTTCCGGCCTTTTTTAGGCGCTCGACGGCGCACGACCTCGCGGCAATCGCGGGCGCGCCGTTCCCAGTATTCCGACTCGAAGAGCGGCAGACCCGCGGCGCGGATCGCCTTGGCGACGGTGTCGAAGATCTCCGCCGCCCGCTCATGATTCCCATTTCGGATCGCCCGACTTGCGTCGTCGATCTCGGCGGAATGGGCTTGCAGGATCGCATCTTTCTCGCGATCCATTTTCTCGGCGATCCCTAAAATCGCCTCGTGCTCGGGTCTACAACCTAGATCCTTCTCGTCGACGGTATGCATGGACCGGCGACGCTATCCGTCTGCCAACGCGTTGTCAATTGCCAACGTTTTGGCAATTGACGTCTTCGTGTCGGCTAGGCTCTAGGGAACCATTTTAGAAAAACGCCCGTGCTGGAGTTTACGTCATTGCTTCTACGGGCAGTCTGTTCCGTAAGGAAGCCGAAGCCCCGACGGGCGATCTGTTCCTTTAGAAAGTCGGGCGGCGCGAAGGGATGGCTTTCGATGATCTCGACGGTCGCGACCTCGTCGGGAAGGGCGGTAAAGCTCGCGAGCTCGTCGATATTCTTCCCGGTCACGTCGATCCCGTTCGCGGCAAGAATGACCATGGCGAGGCCCTTATGCACACGTAACCCACAGACCCGCGGATCGCGGTCGTGTTTGAAAACCACGATCCGATCGACGACGTCGAAATCGGGGACGGGTGCCGACTCGGGCATGCGGCAGACCGGGCGCGGGCCGAGCTCGCGGGATAAGAGCCCGTCGGCGAGACGGCACACGAGAAGGGCGGGATTTGCGAGGGGATCGACGTCGGCGCTTTTCAGCGCGATTTTACCAAGAGAAGCGAAGAGTCCCCCCGTCGCCATGGGACGGACACCTTCCCGCAACCGATGCATAAAGACAAGACCCTAATTTAATGGCCCTGGTCTTTTTTGCGGATGACATCGGCTGTTAGCGTGGCGACGAGGGGCTATCTTCAACGGAGCCGCTCGGGCTTGTTTTCTAGATGAAATCGAGCGCTTAGCTTGCGGCGCGGCGGCGGGAAGTTGCGGGGGCGTGGCGTCGGACTTTCCAGTCGTCGACGATCTTCGCGAGCGCTTCGCCCTTGGTCGCTACGCCGAAGTCATCTCGAGCCGCGTCGAGCGCTTTGTAAAGGGGCCCGATCAAGCTGAATTTCAGGTTAAATGAGATGTTTTTCTTTTTACTCGATCCCAGCCCGAAAGCGTCGTCGGCGTCCCCTTCGAAGTCGCAGCAAGAAAGGCCGCGGGCCTTTGTGATCCATTTCACCATTTCTCGCGAGTCGTGCACGCGCATCGAGATCCGGGCGAGAAGTCGTAATTTCATGATCGAATTGGGCAAAATGCCCTGTGCGAAGTGGCGCCTTACAAATAGTTCGTCGTACATTCGCACGTACGATCGAGCGGTCGTCTCATGGAGCCCGACCTCATGCTCAGCCCAGTCGTCGAAGTCATCGAATCCCCAATAGACCGCTAGCGGCACGTCGGCCCCTTTCTGCTTCACGGTTCCGTAATAGGCTTCGAAGAGCTTCGCCGCGAGGGCGATCCCTGATTTTGCGTGATCGGCGATGGCGACCCGTACCGCTTCCCGTAGCACTTGCGCTTCGGTTTCCGTGAAATCGGTTCGCTCGGTTCTTTGTCTCGGTTCTTTGTCCATGGTTGACCCCTCGATCTCCTATCGGTTGACGGCGCCTGATTTGTCCAGAACATACGCAAGCGCTTCGAGTCCTATCTTATCAGCAAGGGCGCGGGCTCTTGCTTCGAAATTCCCCGACGGCGTCGGCGCCACGGGCGCGAGCTCGGGGGCGTCGGTCGAGCCGTTCGCGGGCACGAGCCCGACCAAGCCTCGCGATTTCGATTCGAGATCGGCTTCGATCGGCCCGCCTTCGAGGGCTTTTTTGATCGCCGCCGTGCGCACGGCGAGGGCTCGAGCCAAGTCGGGCATGCGCCCTTGATACTGTTCTGAAAGCATACGCCGAAGGCTCGCCCGTAAATCGGCGTGTGATTCTTCGCGCACCCGAGCGACGACGGAAGCGCCGAGAAGCCGCGTAACCTCTTTCTGTATGACGTCGGCGCGGGCGGTCGACATCCCAGCCCGGCCCCCTTTGATATTCGAAAGCGTTTGCACGGGCACCCGAGAGTTTTGCGCGATCATCATCATCGGGAAGCCTGCCTCGTGAGCGGCTTTCAAGAGGGCTCGCACGAGCTCGTAACGGTCGGGATCGACGGGCGGGATCATTGCGCGCCCCCCGAGCTCGCCGCGAATTCTTCGAGGCAAAGCGCAACGGCGGCGCTCATCCATCCTTGAACCATGGCGACGAGCTTCGGATCGCCCGAGCCCGGCCCGTAATGATGGATCGTCGTTGTGAGCCGTAAGATCTTCTCGATCGTCGTGCGGGTGCCGACCAGGGTCGGCGCGTCGGAATGCACGATCGGTGCAAGCGTTGCGCTCGGTGCGCCCCCCGAGCTCGGCAAGGGCGGCGCCGTGATCGGGGCGGTCGTCGCCATCGCGAGCGCCGACGCGCCGTCGGGGTCGTTGGTCGAAAGCCACGCCCGGATCCTTTCGAGCGTCGCCGAGCTCGTGCCATTGCCGTTCAAAATGGCGAGCATGCCCGAGCCCGAGCACGCCCCGATCGCACGAGCAAGGGCGGACCCCGAGCCGTTGAACCGTTGCTTACGGATCCTGTTCAGCGCGGCTCGTTCGGCATTGATTTCTTTGGCGGCGACCAGGGTCGAGCCGACCGTAAGCCCGCCTTTGTGCTCGCCATGAACGGGCGGCGGATTCTTTGCCGCTTCCTCTAGGCGGGTCATCGCTTCGGCGCCAAGCTTCGGTTCGCCCCGTAAAAACGTGTTCATATTGAAGTAACTAACCCGCGCGCTTTTCGCGAGCCCGCGCCGTGAATGGCCCGCGGCGAGCGCCGCGGTTACCAGGGCGCGAAGCTCGTCGGCTCGCTCGGGCGTAGATGGATCCGTTGTCATGTCGTCCCCTTTCCGGCGTAGATTGGTATTCGAGATCCCCCCGAAGACTGATGGACGGCGGCGCCTAAGAGCGCGGGCGCCCCGCGGCACGCTCGACGAGCCGTGTTTGCGCGGCGAGATAGATCAAGTCGACGAGCGCCCGGGCGAGCGCTTTTTCCGCGGCGCTCTCGAGCCCGACGGTCGGGTTATGCATATGCTCGGAGGTCGACATGCCCGCGGGCCGATGGCTACGCCACCATTCGAGCGTCGCTTGATACAGCACATTTTGCCCGAAAAACACGTCGGCTAACCCTTGCACGCTCGGATCCGCGGTCACGGCGTGCGCCCTAGAAACGCTTCGACGAAGACGGCCCGAAGCTCGGGGCGCGCTTCGAAAGCATTCCCATAAATGCAATCGAGTTTTTCGGCCAAATATTGCGCATGAAAGGTTTCCATGCGCACCCGATCGCCGGGCCATGCGAAGGGCTCTTCGGGCCGAAGGCTCGCCCGCAAAATCGTAATGTACTCGCGCATTAGCCCGGTAAATTCGAGGAAGGGATGCACGCCGATCCGTTGCGCGGCTCGGTAAAAGTCGTCGGCCGCTCGCTCCATCGCGAGGAAGATCGCTTCGGGCGACTCGGCGGGGGGATCGGAAGTGGTCATCGGGGAAGCCCTCCTATTTCGCGGCGCGGCGGCGCGGCAATTGCGCCCGGGCCGACTGTCCTTTGGCATCGGCGGTCGTAAACCGAGCTCGCTCGGCAAACGAGCTCGTTTCCCATGCATAGGCGGCGACCGCTAAGACGACCTCGGGCGTGAGCCGCTCGATCGGGCGGAACACGGTCATCTCGCCCGCCGCTTGATATGCCTCGGGCGGTAGTCGGCGCATGCCGTCGAAGGCGATTGCGCCGCGCTTCGCCTCTTCCCAGCCCGGTAACGACGAGTGTCGGATCCATTGCGTACCCGGGCGCGGCGGGATCGCGTGCACGGGCGGCTCGGGCTCGTCGGGCCCGCCCTCTTGCAGCCATGCGAGCGAAGCTTCGAGGGCGACGGCGACCTTTAGCATTACGCTCGTCGTGAGCTCGACCCGCTCGCCACGGCAAAGCCGAGAGATCGTGCCGCCCGAAATGCCGTGCACCCTTTCGAGCTCGCGCACGGGCGGCGGCGCGCCCGATCCGTCTCGGGCGAGACAGTGATAGGCGTACCAAGCGCGATCGGGCAATGTGGGCAAATTCGGCATGTGCGGCGCAAAAGAATGTATCCGCTAAGAAACGCGTTGCCTAGCGATTTGTGCACAGGACGCCTTAAGTCGGTGTCGTCGTCTGCCAACGCCGTGTCATTTGCCGCCGTGCTGGCACTTGACATCAGAGTGTCAAAGGGACTAGACGGTCGATTTCATGTCGAGCGAGCCGCCCGTTAAGGTGTCGCGTGCTTCGGTAGAGCTCGATCGAATACTTCGCGCGGGCGGAAGCATCGCCGCCGCGCTTCGCAAGGCCATCGATCGCGCCGCGCTTTGGCGCTTTCGCACGGGGCGCCGTCAACCCGACGTGCGCGGCGTTGTCCTTATCCGTCAAATCACGGGCGGCCGGATCCCCGAAGAATGGTGGACCGTCGTCGCCTCGCCGCCGTCTGCCGACGCTTGTAAAGCTTGCGGGCGGGCTTCGTAAGGCGATGGAGGGCCCCGAGCTCGCCGCCGCCGATTTCGATCCCGCCGAAGCTTTCGAAGTCATCTTCGGCGAGCGTCGATGGACCGTCGCGTGCGGCGATTGCCTCGACGTGCTCGACCGGCTTCCGACGTGGTCCGTTGACGCCATCGTGACCGATCCCCCGGCGGGGATCCGGTTCATGGGGCGCGCATGGGACGACGACAAGGGCGGCGCCGAAGAGTGGATCGCGTGGCTGGCGTCGTGCTTTCGCGCCGCCTTCCGCGTGTTGAAACCCGGCGGTCACGCGCTCGTGTGGGCGCTTCCCCGTACGAGCCATTGGACGGGCGCCGCGTTAGAGCTCGCGGGCTTCGAAGTGCGCGACCGGATCGAGCACGTCTTCGGGGAAGGCTTCCCGAAATCGCTCGACGTCTCGAAAGAGCTCGACCGGCTTCTAGGCGCCGAGCGGGCGCCGATCTTGGTTCCGACCAAGCCGGGCAATCTGCCCGAGCAAGCCGGCCCGATCGCCCTCGGGGCGACGGGGCTTAGAAACATCGCGCCGCCGATTACCCCGAGCGCCGTAGCCTGGAAAGGGTGGGGGACGGGGCTAAAGCCCGCGATCGAAGATTGGTGGCTTGCGCGTAAGCCGCTCGTCGGCACCGTCGCCGAGAGCGTGCGCGAGCTCGGAACGGGCGCTCTCAACATCGACGGATGCCGCGTCGCTCACGCGAGCGCCGAGGATTTCGCAAAGCATGCAGCCCGCGTCGCCTCGATCAAGGATCGTGGATGGGCCCGCCGAGACTCCGACGTTCAATTCAACACAAGTCCGATCGAGAATTGCTCCGACGCCTCGCCGCTCGGTCGTTGGCCCGCGCACGTCGTCTTTTCCCACGGGCCGGATTGCAAGCCGACGGGGACGCGCAAGGTGAAAGCTTCGCCGCCGTGGACCCCGAGCTCGCGCGACGCGCCGCTCTTCACGGGGGCGGCGAGCTCGCCCGTCCATCATTCCGACGGCGACGGGACCGAGACGGTTACCGCGTGGGATTGCGCCGACGGGTGCCCGGTCGCCGAGCTCGACCGGCAAAGCGGCGTATCGCCGGTGCCGACCCCTCGATGGGGCCGCGAGGACGGTCGTGGCTGGGGCATGTCGGACGGTGGCACCGTGCAAGCCTACGGCGATGAAGGCGGGGCATCGCGCTATTTCACGCAATTCCCATTCGATGAAGAGGCGGCGCGGGTCGATCTATTTTTCTATTCACCTAAGCCGGCTCGAGCCGAGCGCGAGGAAGGGTGTCGACATCTCGCGCCGCAAAACGTGACGGGGAGAAAAGACGGAAGCGCGGGGACCGATTCGCCGCGCGCGGGCACGGGTCGCAAGAGCAATCGCCACAATTATCATCCGACGGTCAAAGGTCAACGGCTTATGCGTTGGCTTTGCCGATTGATAACGCCCCCCGATGGCGTCGTGCTCGATCCGTTCGCGGGCTCGGGCTCGACCGGGGTCGCGTGCTCGATCGAAAGGTTCCGCTTTATCGGCGTCGAGGCGGCGCCGGGCCATTGCGACATCGCACGAGCTCGGATCTACGCGGGCGGCGCGCCGCTTCTCGATTGGCGGGGGGCGCAATGAATTACGGCGACACGCCCTATGTTCGGCTTTACATATACGACACGGTCGGTTGGCTGATGATGACTTGGGAAGCCCGAGCAACGCTTCCGAACCTTATGCGAAAGCTCGACCGTGCGGGCGTGCTCGATCTCGCCGAGTATGCGGGCGAGGAAATGGCGCGAGCCGTTGCGGCTCTTATCAAAATACCCGAAGAGGTCGTCGGCGTCGGGCTCGCCGATCTCTTGAAGCGGGGAACCGTGGTTTTACGCGGGCAATTTCTCGTAATGCCGAATTACGTCGAAGGGCAATCGACGCCCCAAAGCGACCGACTTCGCAAAGCCGAATCGAGGGCGCGATACCGCGATCACGCCCTAGCAGCCGAACGGGGCCTGGTCGCAAAACGTGACAGAATGTCCGACGAGGCGCCCGGGCCACCGTCGAGCGCAATTGTCACAAGTCGTGACGAAGTGTCCCTTATCAAAACCGGTAAACCGGACAATCCGTCCGAAAACGTGACCGATTGTCCCGGCCCGGTCACGAAGAGTCACTCTGATCTGATCTTAGCTGATCTTAACTGTGCTGAGCAGCGGACGGACAACGCCAGCAATCCGGCCGATCTCATCCTTGCCGAATTGAAAGCGCACCCGTCGCTAGCGCCCGTGGCTTACCCCGAGCTCGCGAAAGCCCTCGCGACCCGTTTTGCGACGAACGAGATCGCCAAGGGCTTTCGCATTGAATGGGTTTTGCAAGCAATCCGCGATAGCGCGGCAGACTTCGCGAGCGTCGGGCTTAACGCCGAAGCGCTCGGGAAAAAGGTTCGAGTTTATTGCGACAACGCACGCCCGCCGCGCTCGACGAACGGGAAGATCGACGCGCCGAAGTCTTACGAATCGCCGAAGCTTTCCGAGTCGCAACGGGCGCAAGAGCGCAAACGGAGCGACGAACGGCTAGCGGCGCTCGAAGCCGCCGCCGCGAAAACCGCGCACCCGCCGAAGGATCCGAAATGAAAGACGACCGGATCGCGCCGCACGATCTCGACGCCGAAGCCGCCGTGCTTTCGGCGATCATGCTGAACAGGGAAGCGCTCGATCGCGTGCTCGACATCTGTCGACCGGATTACTTTTACGCCGACGCCAATCGGCGCATTTGCGAAACCGTCTTCGAGCTCGCCGCGAAGGGAAGCCCGGTCGATGTCGTGACCGTCGCGGGGGGATTGCGAGATCGTGAGCGGCTCGCGCAAGTCGGCGGCGCGGCATACCTTGCGACGCTCGTCGACGCCGTGCCCGCCGTGGCTCACGTCGAGGCTTACGCGCAAAGGGTCCGCGAAAAGTGGCGCCTTAGGCAATTAGCAAACACGTGCACGCGAATCGTCGCGGAAACGTACGGGCCGATCGACGACGCGCAAAGTTTCATCGACCGAAGCGAGCAAGATATCTTTTCAATCGCGCAACGCGACGAGCGAAGAGACATTGCGCCGATCGGCGACGTCATGCGCGAAAGCCATCGGCGCATGCTAGCGAATGAAGCTCGCGCCGCGGGTATTGTCGAATTACCGACGGGGCTTGACGTGCTCGATCGCAAAATCGGCGGGCTCGGGCGCGGGTGCGTGACCGTGATCGCCGCCCGCCCGGGTATGGGAAAAACGGCGCTTGCGACGTCGATTGCTGCCCGCGTGGCTCGCGAAGAGGTCGGGTCGGTTGCGATCTTTTCGCTCGAAATGCCTCGCGATCAATTGGGAATGCGAATGGCGTGCGCCGAAGCAGGGGCGAGCGTCAAGCGTGGAATCAAGGGGCGTTTGCATGACGACGAGCGTATCCGGGTCTTACGTGCAAAAGACTCGCTTCGCAATTTGCCGATCTGGATCGACGACACGCCCGGCTCGTCGATCATGCAAATCCGATCGCGCTCTCGCGTCGTCGTCGCACGGTCGGCGCAAGGGCTCGCGCTTATCGTGATCGATTACTTGCAGCTAATGCGCGGGCGCCGCGACTCGAGCCGTACTCGAGATCAAGAGCTTTCGGAAATCACGGGCGCGCTTAAAGAGCTCGCGAAAGAGCTCGGGTGCGCCGTGCTCTTGCTTTCCCAGCTAAACCGCCAATGCGAAGACGAGAAAGACAAGCGCCCGCACCTTCGACACCTTCGCGAATCGGGCGGGATCGAGCAAGATGCCGACGACGTCGTATTTGTTTATCGCGATGAATATTACAACCCGCCGAAGCCTGATGAAAAAAAGAGAGACGAAGAGACGGGGATCGCTGAGCTCATCATTGCGAAGCAACGCAACGGGCCGACGGGCACCGTCAAAGTCAAGTTTTACGGGCGTTCAACGTCATTCGACAACCTACCGACCATCTCACAACCGACTAACGACGAAGAGGATTAGAAAAATGGGCGATCTCTTTCAGACTGAAAAGAAGCCGATAACCGAAGCCGACCGGATCCGACTCGGCGCCGATCTGGCCGTTGTCGATCGAGCTCTAATCGAGCTTAAGGCGGAAAAGACCGACGTTTCCCGAGCGTACCGCGTGAAGATTCGGAAGCTCGAAGACGAGAGCGACACGCTATCGCGCCAATTGGCCGATGGCGTCGTCGAGAATACTTTCGAAGTCGAGGAAGTGCCCGACGACGCTCGGCAAGTCATGACGATTTTACGGGCCGAGACCAAAGAGCTTCTCGAGACGCGCCGTTTCAACGAAGCCGAGAAGGAAGCCTCGCGCCGTCGCCGCCAAGGCGAGCTCTTCGAGGGCGACGGCGACGGAAGCGTTGCAACGCCGACCAAGCTTCGATCGGTGCCGAAGCCGACGGGCAGACCCCGCGGGCGCCCGCGCAAAACCGCAAAGCCCTCATGAAAGCGCCGCTTCTCGAATTGTCGGTATGCGCGGGTTGCGCGGCGCCGATCGTTTGGTGCGAGACGTCGACGGGCGTACAAATGCCCGTCGACGCCGTCGCCGTCCCCGACGGGAATCTAGTTCTATACCCGGGCAAAAGACTCTGTGCGCTCGCCCTGGTCGTGTCGGCGAAGCTTAAGCCGCCGTCGGACATGCCGCGGTATCGGTCCCATTTCGCAACGTGCCCGAAAGCGTCGAGCTTTCGCACGGCGCCGCGAAAGAGGCGGGCCCGATGAAGGTTCGAGCGCTCGTCGTTGCGGCGTGGATTGTTTCCCAGCTAGGGCTAAACGCGTTGCTTTGCCTTGCGTACGAGCCTAAGGGGACGCTCGTCTTCCCCCTCGTCTGCATTCTCGCGGTCAATATGTATACGTCGGTCGCGGGCTGGGAAATGGCGCAAGGGCGGGCGTTCTTTTTCGCGAAGCGCTCGCCGCCGCCGCCGCCGCTTCCCGCGACGCTCTTCGTAAAGCGAATGAAAGACCACGCGGGCGAATGGTACTCGGCATGGACGGAAGCCGACGTCGCCGGAAAGGACGTCGGGATCTATCGCTTTAAGGGAATGAGGGCGAGCCGTGCGCATATGTGATCTCCATTGGGGCGAGCTTCGGCAAGCCATCGACGCCCGCGGGCTCTCGGCTTTCGTCGCAAACGATCAAGCGGAAGCCGAAGCGCGGGTGCGAAACGTGATCGCCTCGAAGGTCGGCGCCGACCGGGAAAGCTTCGAGCCGCTTCTAGGCGCGATGTTTTCGATCGCAAATAACGCCCTTCATCAATTCGGAATGAGCGCGGCGATCGTCGGCGAGCGGTGCCCGCTTTGCTCGCTCGCGACTTGGTGGATTGAAAGGGCGAGCCGCGAGCAACTAGACACGGCCCGGCGCCTCGGGCTCGTGCCGCCGATCACGCAAAGGGGCGGCGCCATCGCCCCGCCCGCGCCCGTCGAAGGCTCGTTCGAGCTCGTGCCCGAGTCGGTGCCGCCGTCGATCAAGCCCGCGAGCTCGCGCCCGGCGCCGATGTCGAGCCCGCCGATGTCACGCCCGGCGCCCTTCACGCCCCCTCGCCCGGGCCCGCCGAGCTCGCGCCCGATCCCGCCCCTGCCCGACCCGCCGTCGAAGCCGAGGTCGACCCGATGATGGTCCTAGGGATCGACCCGGGCCCGACCCGCTCGGGCTGGGCTTTGCTCGATTTCACGATCCCGAGCTCGCCCGTCTACTTTGCCGCGGGCTTGACCGAAAGCCCGCTCGGGCTCTTTCGCGAGCTCGACGACGCGGGCCATGGGGATCGCTTGCGGCTCGTCGCCGTCGAGCAATCCCGCGGCAGGGTCGACCCCTTGCGCGTCGCCGCCGTGCTCTTGACCGTTTGGACGGGCGGGCGTTTCATCGGGATCGCCGAATCCCGCTCGCTCGAAGCGGTCGCCCTCGGCGTGACCGAATGGCGAAACGCCCTGATAGGCACGCCCCGACGGGGCGACGACATCGACGAGAACGTTGCGGCTTTCCTACGGCGCTTCGTGCGCCATTGGCCCGCACGCTCGAACGTGCACGTGCGAGACGCGGCGGGCGTGGCTTGTGTCGCCGTGCGCTCATGGCGTAAGCCTGCTTGCGCGCAATATGGATCCCCCCGAAGGCTCGAGCCCGATAGGTCACTACGCAACCCGCATGCCGATCCGTTGTCAATACAAAACGCACATTACGAGCAATCGGGGCCATTTGAGGAAAGGGGCGACCTTCTCGAGAGCGCGGGCGATATTGCGCGAGATTGCCCGCAAAAGCCTACAGAACAGTTGGGGGCGCGCCAAGGCCGCGGGGAGAGTCCCTGATTTTTCGGCACTGTAATTTTAGGGCCCTTATGACGCCAGCATATTTCGTAAAACACTTTTGGCGTAATTCGAGGTAGAGGTCGGCCGATGACCGTCGACGAGAACGGGAACGGCAAGAGCCGACCAGGGCGAAGCCGCGGGGCGATCATGCTCGCGAGCGTCGGGCAGACCAACGAAGCCATGGCGTCCATGGCCATGCTCGATCAATCCCTGATTTCCCGGTATCAAACGGGCGGGCGGCGCCCGGGCCCGGCGAACCGAGCTCTTTTCCGCCGCCTATGGGAAATCCCCGAAGAGGCATGGGACGAGCCCGCAACGGCGCCACGATCGGCCGAGCCGCGCCCGCCGCCGCCCGCCGAGGGCTGGACGGTCCTAAGCCGCGCAACGCGTTTACGGGCCATTCTCGACAGAAGCATCGACCAGGTCGAGAGCGACCCGACACTAACGGCGCTTGAACGTTCGAGGCTTACACGTCAAGCGGCGGGAATGCTGGTCGAGCTCGGGAAGCTAACCGGCGAAACGACGGAAGTCGACGAGCGCAAGATTATGCGGCTTCCCGCGTGGCGCCGGATCGAAGACGTGATCGCCGAGTCGCTTAAGCCATGGCCCGAGGCGATGGCGACCCTAGCGCGGGCGCTCGACGAGCTCGCCGAGTAACGGCCAAGGGGGACCATTGACGACACCGATCGCGCATGAGGTCGAGCGTAGACGGGGCCCGAGGCGGCGCCCGCGGTCGTTTGCCGAATCGCTCGCGGCGCGGCTTCGCGCGGGCACGGCGTCGACGGTCGGCGCGGCGGGCGACGGGGAAACGATCGCTTGGCCGTCGCCCCGATGGCGAGAAGATCCCCTCGCATTTTTCCGCAACGTGCTCGGCGTCGAGCCGTGGAGTCGGCAGGAAGAGATCATCGATCTCGCAAAGAACCATAGGCGGGTCGCCGTGGCGTCGGGAAACAAGATCGGAAAATCGGTAACGGCCGTCGGGCTCGCGCTATGGTTTTATTCGAGCTACGAAGACGCCCGCGTAATCTTTTCCTCGACGACGTCGAGGCAAGTCGACGCGATTCTTTGGCGCGAATTGCGAATGGTCCTTTATCGCTCGGGCCGTTGCGTCGATTGCAAACGGAAAGACCCGCTAGGGACGTCGATCCCCCGCCCGTGCCCCCATTCGGCGATCATCGACGGGCACGTTAACGATCTCGCTCGAAGCGGCATGCGATCGAACAATTTCCGCGAGATCGTCGGCTTTACGGCTCGAGAAGCGGAAGCGGTCGCCGGAATTAGCGGGAAAAACCTGTTTTATATCGTCGACGAGGCTTCGGGCGTGCCCGATCTGATTTTCGAAGCGATCGAAGGCAATCGCGCGGGCGGGGCGCGCATTATCATGTTTTCTAACCCGACTCGGAACGAGGGCGAGTTTTTCGAAGCCTTCCATACCAAGGCCGACTTTTACAAAACGCTCTCGATTTCGAGCGAGGAAAACCCGAATTACCAAAGTCGGCGCGAGATCATTCCAGGGCTGGCGACTCATGAATGGATCGAGGAAAAGCGGCAAGAATGGGGCGAAGATAATCCTTGGTGGAAGGTTCGCGTCCTAGGACAGTTTGCGACGAGCGAAGAGCGGAAGATCCTATCGATTCACGCCATAAGACAAGCGGAAGAGCGATGGCCCGACGCTTCCGATAAGGGGCGACTCTTTATCGGGCTCGATCCGTCGGGCCCGGGCGGTCTCGGCGATGAAAGCGTGTTTTGCGTGCGGCGAAATCTGAAAGTCTTACAGCTTTACGCCATGCGCGGGCTAACCGAAGACGCGCATTTGCAGCATTTGCTAGGGATCTTGAGCGTGCATCGTCTGCCACGCGAGGAAGCGCCCGTGCTCGTGCTCGACCGGGAAGGTTCGATCGGTTCTCGCGTCTTCGGGTTACTTCGAGCGTATGCCGACACGCACGAGGGGGAATTTGTCGTCGTTGGCGTGCGGTCGAGCGATCGGGCTTCCCGCGAGCGTGAGAATTACGATCGGGTGCGCGATGAGCTCTTCGCAAACTTGCACGACTGGATCGTGAAAAGCGGCGGCGCAATTCCCGAGGATACGAGGCTAGAGCGCGAGCTTCACGCCGCGGAATGGATCGACCAAGCGAACGGTCGAAGGAAAGCCACGCCGAAAAGCGAATTGCGTAAAGCTCTAGGTCGCTCGCCAGATCGCGCCGATGCCGTTGCGCTTAGCGTATGGGAAACCGCCGACACTCGAGCCGACTCGGGCGATTCTCCACAGGAAACCGCAACCGAGCCCGATCGATATCCGCGACTCGACCCGTACGCCGGAATGGAGACTTGGCGCCGTTGATTTAATTTATTGTGACACTCTGTGACGTTGACGACCGCTCGCGTCGCGTGGTTTCCGTCAAAATGAAATGGCGGGATTGGTCGACACGATTGCGGCGCTCTTAGGCGTTTCGACATACACGAAGCCGAAGGCGAGCGGCCCCGATATCGACGATCCCCAAGTCGTCAAGATCCGCGAATCGTTCGGCGGGCAATTGTCGCCCCTGCCCTCGACGCAAACACGCTGGTACCTTGCCGACCTCGAAAGCGCGCAATTTGCGGCCGATTCGGGCGACCTTTCACAGGTCGGTCGGCTTTGCCGTGCAATGCGAAGGGATGGAACGCTCGCGGGGCTTCTCTCCACGCGCACGAGCGGGCTCGTACGCTTGCCGAAGCGCTTTTACGGTCGAGCCGACATCGTCGACGCGTTGCAATCGAAAAACGGATCCCGCTCGGTTTTCGACGAAATGTTCCCCCCGTCGGAAATCGGATTGCTTGCAGCCGACGGGATCTTGGCGGGCGTCGGCGTCGGCGAGCTCGTCGCGGTCAAGGGGCGCGATTTCCCCGTGTTCATTCGCCTTGACCCCGAATGGCTTCGCTATCGTTGGCAAGAAAATCGATGGTACTACAATTCGATCGCAGGCCCGCTTCCCATTACGCCCGGCGACGGCCGATGGATTCTCCATACGCCGGGCGGGCGGATGGCCCCATGGCAGACCGGGCTTTGGCCAGCGCTCGGGCGCGCATGGGTTAACAAAGAACACGCCATGCTCCATCGGAGCAATTACGGCGCAAAGCTCGCGAATCCGGCTCGAGCCGCCGTCGCCCCGCTCGGTGCTACCGAGAATCAACGGCGCGGATTTCTCGAACGTGTGATCGCATGGGGGATCAATACCGTTTTCGAATTGCCGCCCGGTTGGGACGTCAAGCTTATTGAATTGAAGGGCGAGGGCTATAAGGTTTTTGCCGAGGATATTCAGACCAGCGATCTCGAGTACATGATCGCGCTCGCCGGGCAAATCGTGACCGTTACGGGCGGCGCCGGTTTCGCCAATGCCGACATTCACAAGTCGATCCGCGGCGACTTGATCAAGGATACCGCCGACGGGCTCTCGTACACCTTGAACACGCAAGGGATCCCGACCTTCATCGTCGAGCGGTACGGCGCCGAAGCGCTCGACGAGGGCGCGATCGTCGAATGGGACGTAACGCCCCCCGCCGACCAGAAAGCCGAAGCCGATTCGCTTACGTCGGTCTCGCAAGCGATCCAAGGGCTCGGTGCCGCGCTCACGCCGTACGGGATCGCGCTCGACGTGCCGCAACTTCTCGCCCGCTTCGGCGTGCCCGTCTCGGGCGACGTCGACGGGGACGGTACGCCCGACGCCGTGCCGCAAATCTCGCCGCCGCCCGCGGCGCCGCCCCCTGCCGCGCCGCCGCCGCCCGCGAACGATCAAGAGGTCGCGGCATGACGATTCTAGCCTATTCGCCCGACCAGCCTCGGGCCGATGATGGCAAATTCGGCGAGGGCCCGGGCTCGGGCGGCTCGGGCGATAAAGGCAAGGGAAAGAGCAAGGGCGCGGGCGTCGTCGAAGAGGGCAAACACGTAAAAGAGCTTTACGTAAAGAACGTCCCCGCGAAAGAAGTAAAGTCGATTTTGCAAGGCGCCGCAAAGCCGGAAATTAAAGAGCAACTAGCGGCGCACCCGCTAAACGTTTTAAGCGTTACCGACGGCAAGGGCGGCGCCTTCGAAAAAGGGCTTGGGGGATATTACAACGCACGGGCCGACGGGCGCGGCTCAGTCGTTATCAATGCAAATCCGCTCGTCGTCGACGCCGAGCTAGGTAAGGGGAAAATCGGCGGGCGCCCGTTCGGTTATGGATACGCCGACGCGGAACCGGCCCACATTGCCTATATGGCAAAGAACAAAGACGAATTTAAGCAACGCGTTTTGACGCATGAGATCGGGCATCACATGCACGGCGGCGACACGCATCCCGATCCGACGGCCGACGCAATTGTGCAAAAGGCGTTCAAGGAAGGTAAGCCCGTAAGCGAGTACGGGCGCAAAAACCCGAGCGAATACTTTGCCGAATCGTATTCGGCCTATCACTACCATCGAGACGATCTTAAGATGCACGACCCCGTCGGGTATCAAATGGTCGAAGACGTTGCGGCCTATCGTCTTGGCAAGGGTAAGACGAGCCGGGCGATCGGTGTCACGACCGCGACCTTTGATCTTCGCGCTCTCGAGCCCGCCGCCGTCGAGCGCGGGCCGGGCGGCGCGCCCGTCGCTTTCCGCATTTGGCCCGCGGGGAAGACGATGACCGATAAGGGCCCGCAATTTTTTACCGAGCGCTCGGCCGCTCTTTTGATGGCTGAACAGACCGCCCGTCAAAACCTCTTTTCAATCGACGTCGACCATCTGTCGTTAAACGAAGTGGCGCCGCCCGAAGCACGCAAGGCGGTCGGCTGGCACAAACTCGCCGTGCGCCGCGACGCGAGCGGGGCGCCCGAGCTTTGGGCGGTCGAAGCCGAATGGACCGACGTCGCAAGCCAAGGGCTCGCGAAAGAGCCGCCCGAATGGCGCTACTTCTCGCCCGCGTATCAAGTCGATCCGAAAACACGTGAAGTCGTTTCCTATTTAAATACGGCGCTAACCAATATCCCCGCGACATGGGGGGTAACCGCGCTCGCTTCGAGCCCGCAAAGGGGGTCGGTCGTCATGACAAAACGAGAAATGATCGCAATGTTCAAGAAAATGTCGGAAGGCGATTCGCCCGAAGCGAAAGCATGCGGGCTCGTCGTCTCTATGCTCGAGTCGGGTACCATGCCGAGCGAAGAGCCCGACGGGGACGAGCCGCCGCCGCACGAAGAGCCCGACGGCGACGAAGCCAACCGACCCGCGCCCGCGGCGCCGCCCGCGGAAACGTCTCGAGCCGCGAGCCGCACGCCCGCGGCGCCGGGCGTCGATCCCGAGCTCGGAAAGCTTTTGGCTCGGGTGCAAGAGCTCGAAACCCGCGAAGCAAAGCGGCTCGAAGACGACGAGCGGGCGAAGCTCATGGCGACGCGCCCGGATCTTAAGGGCGCCGTTCGAGCGGTCGTCGAGAAGCTTCCGCTAGCGCACATTAAAGAGCTCTTGCCGACCCTGCCTAAGGGGCCCGAGGTCGACCCCGCGGCGGCGGCGCAAGCGACCGCGACCCGCGGCGCCGGGCAGTCGAACACCGAGCGCGGCGTGCGGTCATCGCCCGAGCAAAAGGCTTCGATCGACGCCCGCATGGGACTTGCCGCGAAAGGGCCCGCGATCAAGCGCGAGGGGAATCACGTCCTTTTCGGCGTCATGACGCCGAAGGAAGCACAAACCGAGCTCGCAAAGCGTGAGAACGCGCAAGGGGGTAGCCAATGACCGCGCTCGCAACCGAACGATTTAGGGGCGGCAAAAACGAAACTTGGAAGCATAAGCAATTCACGCTTGCCGCGGGCACTAAAGCCTATAAGGGCGGGCGCGCCGCTTTCGATCTCGCGTCGAGCGGTTTTACCAAGGTCGTCCCCGCAACGTCTAACGCCAATCTTATGGCGATCGGGATCTTCGATGAAACCGTCGACGCAACGGCGGCGGCGAAGCTCGTTCAGGTCGACCTAGAGCGGGAGATCGTTCTCGAATGGTGGGCCAACGCGACGTCGACCGACGCGGTCGCCGCGACCGATGTCGGAAAGCTTTGCTACATGTTCGACGATCAAACGGTAACGATCACGTCGACGGGCCGATCGGTTTCCGGTCGGGTTTGGGCGGTCGATCCGGTTAAAGGGGTCGCCGTCGAGAAGGTCGTCCCATAACCGACGGGGGTAAACGCTCATGGCCATCACACCTAGTTTCCTCTTCGATTTCGAAAGTAACATGCAAGCCATTACCGAGAACGAGTACCAACGAATGGTCTCGGGTCTTTGGTGGCAAAGCGTTACGAAGGTTCGACCGTCGTCGAGCAAAAAAGAGATCATCGCGTGGCTTCTCTCGACCGCGCAAATTCGACCGACGGGCAAGGGCGGAAACCTCGCTTTTGATGATCTGGTCGCTCTCTATACGACCTTCGAAAACCTTCGCGCGGGTACTGGTCTCAAATTGAACAAAGACCAGCTTTCCGACCTCGACGGGAACGGGCTCGAGCTCGCCGCGAAATGGTCGGCCGACATCGGCGCATACATGGCGTATTGGCCACAGAAGCAAACGGTTTACATTCTGAAGAATGGCCATACCGCTTCGCTCGTGACCGGGTATGACGCGAAAGCGTTTTTTGCGACCGATCATCCGGTCAATCCGTACGACGCGAATGCGGGGACGTTTCAAAACATCTTCACGGGCGCGTCGGCGGCGGCGAGCGGAAACACGCCCGCGTATCCGGGCGCATGCCCGATCGATGACTCGGTGTCGACCGACGTCGCTCTTTCGAATCTCTCGAAGATCTTTTCCTATATCAAGTCGATTCGCATGCCGAACGGGGAAGATCCGCGGTTTCTCACGCCGCGAACGTTGCTTTGCGGGCCCCGTCTCTACCCGCGCGCCGTGCAATTGACTAGCGCGAAATTCCTCGCGCAAGTCGCGGGCACGGGCGCGGCGCAAGGCGGAAGCGGCGACGTCGAGGCTTTGATCAAAGCCCTCGGCTTCGCTACTCCGATCCTGGTCGACGAGCTCGCGGGCTTCGAGAGCGACACGACCTTTTTCGTCGGATGTCAAGAGGCGGCGACGTCGCAACTTGGTGCGATCGTCTACGTCGAGCGGGATCCGTTTACGATTACCTATTACACGGGCTCGGGCGGCGGAACGGGCGTCGATGCCATTCTAGATCGAGCTCTTGAGCTCGAATGGCATTGCCAAGGGCGCAACGTGACCGGGCCCGGGCACCCGTATTTGATGTTTAAGGGGAAAGGATCCTGAGAACGGGAAGGGGATCGCGTGGCTTATCTCGATGTCGCCGAATTTACAACGCTCTCGATCATGCCGCCCGACGGTGTCGCCGAGGTCGAAGCCACGCATCCAGGCTTTATCTCGGCGGCGCTCGCCGAATGGTCGAGCCGTATGGATTCGGTACTTCGTAAAAGGTATGCCGTCCCTTTTACCGAGCCGCCCGAAGTCGTTAAAGGATGGCTCGCCCGGCTCGTAACGGTTCGAGTCTACGGCGCCCGCGGTTTCAATCCGAGCGACGCTCAATCGGCGTGGATTGAAAAAGACGCCGAATCGGCATGGAACGAGATCCGCGAAGCGGCCGACTCGAAAGACGGGCTTTACGACTTGCCGATCTCCCCGACCGTTGCGAGCTCGGCCGTCGTCGACGGCGGGCCGCTCGGTGTCGCCGAAACGAGCCCTTACCTGTGGACCGATATGCAGCGGGAAAATGCGGAAGATGGCCACCATTAGCGCGGGCAATGCACAGATCGACCGGATGATCACGCAAATCCGCGGGCTAAAGCGGCTCGTCGTCGAGTCGGCGCCCGACGTTGCGAAAATGATGGAGCGCACGCTCGCGGCGAATATCAAGAAAGCGATCGACCCGTACGGGAAACCTTGGAAGCCGACCCTTTCAGGGGATCCGCCGCTTGACGGTGCGATGAAGGCGATCCGGGTACGAGCGATCGAAACCGTCGTTGTCGTGACCCTTACCGGGATCGAGATCTTGCACCATTTCGGCCGAGCTCGCGGGGGGATTCAACGGATGATCATCCCCATTCGAAAGATCCCCGACGCGATGAACAGGGGGATCATCGACGCTCTAACCCGACGCTTTCAAGCGATGACCGAAGCGGGGGCGTAGGATGACCGACGCTCTCGCCGTCTCGAAGCTCTTCGCGGATGTCTCGGCCGATCTTGCCGAGCACGCCATTACCGCTAACGTCGTCTTCGGTTGGCGCGAGCTCGCGAAGCAGGTTAACCAAGGGCCCGGGCAGGCTAATCGCGTCGTCTTCGTGCCCGGCACCGTCCCCGACGGCGACATGGGGAAGGATCTCCCCGCTCGCAATCCGGGCCGGGTACCGCGCCCGATCGCCACCGTCGCCGAGATCGTAACGATCGAGGTTTGGGGATACGACGCGAGCGCCCCCGAAAACGAGCTCAAACAATACGAGGCGGCGCGCTTCCTTTACGACGCCGTGCGCGCCGCGGTCTACCGCTCTTCGCACGGTACCTACACGATCGAGGGGCAAAATTGGGTTACCGAGAAAACCGAGCGACGCTTCGGCGCGGCAATCCGAATCGAGCTCGCCATACAAGCCATGATCCCCGACGCGCCGCCGTCTTGGGTCTACGCCCCGCAACCGATCACGGCGACATCCGAAGACGTGATCGCCTTACCGGGCGGCGACGAGATCGCTTGCCAAACCTGAAAGCAAAGGGGGAAGACGATGACTTTACCCGACGTAATTATCACGCAACTTGACGGCGCCCTCGGGATCCTTCCCCCGTCGGCAGGGAAAATGCTCGCCGTGCTCGGGGTCGCCGACTCGGGCCCGGTCGCAACGCCCGCGGCGTTTGCGCGGATCGTCGATCTGCAATCGAATTTTGGGGGCGGGCCCGCGGTCGAAGCGGCGAGCTATGCGATCGAGAATTACGGGCGCCCGGTCATCTTCTGTCGAGCGACGGCGACGACCCCGGGCGCGCAAGGGACGATCGACGTAACGCACGTGACGGGAACGAGCGTCGTTACAAATACCGTCGGCGCAACGGCCAACGACGACTATGAAGTGAAGGTCGTTATTACGACGGGCGGCACCCGCGGCACGGCGGGGATCGTCTACAAATACAGTCTTGACGGGGGGCGCACGTACTCGACGCTAACCGCGCTCGGTACCAGCGTAGCGATTGCGATCCCCAATTCGGGGGGCGTTTCCTTCGATCTCGGCGCCGGAACGTTTATCGCGGGCGATTACTGGACGGCGCGCACGACCGCGCCGCTTTGGTCGAGCTCGGATCTAGGCGCGGCGCTCGACGCCCTGAAAAATACCAATCTCTCATGGGAATTTGTCGAGGTCGTCGGAAACATCGACGCGACCGCCTTCGGCGTACTCGAGACGAAGCTAAACTCGATGGCGTCGGCGGGGAAATATCGTTGGGCCATGGGGCATCCCCGCATGCCGAATGCTGGCGAAAGCGAGACCGCTTACAAAACGGCGATGGACGGGATCTTCGGCTCGCTCGCATCGAAGCAGATCTCGCTTTGGCCCGCGGGCTCGAAGACGATTTCGAGCGTGTCGGCGCGCAACTATCGGCGCCCCCCGAGCTTTTCGATCGCCGCAAAACACTCGGCAGTATCAGAGGAAATCAACGTCGCGGCGATCGACGAGGGCCCGATCCCGGGCGTTCAAATTCGCGACGCAAACGGCAATCCCGACGAGCACGACGAAGCGGTAAATCCCGGGCTCGACGACTCGCGCTTCGGCACGCTTCGCACATGGGACGGTTACCCGGGCGTCTACGTGACTTGGCCCCGTATCCTCGCCCCCGTCGGAAGCGATTTTCAGATCATCCCCTATCGGCGGGTAATGAATCTCTTTTGCGAGACGGTGCGAAATTACATGCTTCTACGGATCGCCAAGCCGATCCGTGTCGATAAAGACTCGGGCTTTATTCTCGAGGAAGACGCCCTCGAAATCGAGTCGGGCGTACTCGCGCAACTTCGCGCCGTGCTCTTGACCAAGCCGAAGGCAAGCGCCGTGCAATTCGTGCTTTCCCGTACCGATAACCTTCTCTCGACGCAAACGCTTACGGGCGACGGGCGCTTGGTGCCGCTCGCATACCCGAAATTCATCGCTGTAACGCTCGGCTTTAACAATCCGGCTCTTCGAGCCGTCTCGGTGTGATCGGGGGTCCATATGTCCGACGCCATTCGAGTTAACGGCAATCAATATTCATGGGGATCGATCCTGTTCAAGGTCGACGGCGATCCCTTCTACGGTTTCACGGCGATTAGCTGGGCTGAAAAGCGCGAGCGGGTGCCCGCCTATGGCATGGGGAAGCACCAAGCCCCGCGGGGGATGTCGCGGGGTAAATACACCGCCGAGAGCGCGAAGGTTACGGGCTGGAAAGGAAGCGTCCAGGCTTTGCGCGCCGCGCTCGCCGATTCGAAGGGCAATTACGGCGATAAGATTTTTCAGGGCGTGATCCAGTACGTCGAGAGCGACGAAGAGCCGATCACGGAAGAGCTCGTGAATTGCCGGTGGGGCGGCACGACGACCAGCCATGAGGAAAGCGGCGACCCGCTTAAGGAAGATTTCGAAATTCAATTCGAATACGGGAAGCGCAACGGGCTTACCCTTTTCGACAATTCCGACGGGGCGAGGTGAATAGATGAGCGCCGTAGTGAAGGATCTTTTGACCGACGAGCAACGCGAGGAAAGAGATCTCGAAGCGAAGGTCGAAGCGGCTCGAGCCGCCCGCGACGAGCTCGAAAAAAAGAACGAGGGGCGCCGACGTCTCGAGCGTTTGCGCGAGGAAGCGGCGGCGGAAGAGCGGGGCCTTTTCGAAGCGCAAAAGCTAATCGAGCTCGAAGCCGCGCACGGCCCGCTCGGCAAGGCGATCCGTCGGGTCAATACGTCGGAAGGAATGATCGTCGTAAAAAAGCCGAATCATGTGCTTTTCCAAAAGTACCAAGACAAGGGGGCGACCGATACGGAAGCGTTGCAAAAGCTCGTACGCCCTTGCCTCGTCTATCCGGATAAGGCGAGCTTCGACCGCATTTGCGAAGAGGCGCCCGCCTCGCTCTTGAAATGTGCCAATGCCGTTTGCGCCCTCGCGGGGATCGGCAGGGAGGAAATCGCGGGAAAATAAGGGAGCTACGGGGGCGGGCGCGCCAAGATCTCGGCATTGCGGCCGAATGCCTCCGTAGCTTGATCAAAGGGGACCGAAGCGAAAGCGGATATGTGCGAGCGATGGTCGGGGCCGTGCTGGTCGCCGAGGGGTTGAACGAGCTTCGTAATATCCGGCGCCTTTTGACGCCGAAGGATAGCTAGGGCGATGGCGAGCAACGCAAATACCGCGACATTCTCAGTCGAGCTCGAAGACGATACGAGCGGTGCGGCCGAGAGCGCGGCGAGCTCGCTGGAAAAGCTCAAGACGAAGATTAACGAAGACGTCGCCGCCCTTAAGTCAATGCAGCAAGCCATGCGAAATCTGCAAGGCGGCGCGTCGGTCAATATCGAAAGCTTTCGAGCTCTAAAAGACGCCATCGCCGCGAAAAAGGAAAGCGTCGCCGCAAATCAGCAAAAGTTTCTAGAGCTCGGGGGGACGTTTCGAGCTCTAAAGCCATCGGCCAAGGGCGCCGAGTCGGGCTTTAAAGACTTGCTCGAAGCGGTCAAGGCGGGCGCGGGCCCGCTCGGGGGATTCATCGGGCAAGCCAAAGACGTCTCGAAGGCGCTCGGTACGCTCGGGCTCGCGGGCGCCGCGGTTATCGCCGTCGCCGCCGTCGCCGCGCTTACGGCGGCGCTCGTCGCGGGCTTTGTGGCGCTCGCCAAGTTTGCGCTCGTATCGTCCGACGCGGCGCGGTCGCAAGCGATTTTGATCGAAGGGCTTACGGGCAGCAAAGAAGGCGCGGCCGAATTACAGGGGGCGATCGACGAAGTGTCGGCGTCGGTGGCGATCGGCTCGGATGAAGTCGGGAAGCTCGCGAAGGATCTCTATGCGTCGGGGCTTCGCGGGGCCGAGCTCAAGACGGCGCTTCAAGGGGCGGCGCTCGCCGCTAGCGGGCTCGGGAAAGAGGGCGGCGCGAAAGCCATGGCGCTAGCGGCGCGGCAATTGCTCGCGCTCGACGTCCAAGCAAAGAAGCTGAAAGAGCACACGGCGAACCTTTTCGCGGGCGTCAATATCGAGCCATTTTTACGAGCTCTAAAGGACGTCCTTTCAGTCTTCGACGAAACGACGTCGACGGGCCGGGCGCTCAAGATCCTTGTTACCGGGATTTTCGATCCGATCTTCGCGGCAACCGAGAAATACGGGCCCGTCGTAAAAGCCTTTTTTCAAGGGATGGTCATCGGCGCCCTACTCTTCGGGATCGCCGTTCTCAAGATCCGAAACTTCTTTCGCGAGACGTTCGGAAGCGAGACGAAAGAGGGGATCGACCTGATAACGCTTGCGACCAATGCGGGCGTGATCGTAATGGGGGCGCTCGTCGGCGCGCTTAGCGGGCTCGCCCTCGCGCTCGGGCTGGTCGCGGGGATCGCGTACGCCGTGATCTATCCCTTCGTTGCATTCTTCGAATTGCTCGGCAATTTGTGGGATTTCGCTTCGTCGATCGACTGGTCGGCGCTAGGGACGTCGATCGTCGATGGCATCATCGAAGGGATCCAGGGCGGGATCTCGAAGGTCGGGGGCGCGATCGTGAATTTGGGAAAGAGCGCCGTCGCTTCGCTCGAATCGGCGCTAGGTATCGGCTCGCCGTCGAAAGTCTTCGCGCTTCAAGGGATGGCTTCGGCCGAAGGCTACGCGCAAGGCGTCGAGCAAGGCGGGCCGACGGTCGATGCGGCCGTTGGTGATATGGTCGGGATCCCCGCGGCGAGCTCGCCGACGGGCGGCGCCGTTGCAAACGACAATAGCGGAAACCGCGGGCCGATTTCGATCACGATCTACGCCCCCGACGGCGACGCGAAAACGATCGGCGACGAGGTTAGGAAGGTTCTCGCCGACATTCTCGAAGGGGAAGCCATACAAATGGCGTCGCCCCTCGAAGCAGGGGGATCGCCGTGAATCTCATTAGCGATCCGGTTAATTACTTTCTATTGAACGGGCGGCGCTCGCCCGGGATCGCCGAATTTCCGTCGGGCGCGTCGGCGCCGCGCAAATGGGATCCGCGCAAGGGTTACGGGCTTTCGGGCGGCGGGATCGTCTACACGGGCGACGACCTCGCAAAATTCACCGTACGGATCTCGCTCTTTTCTGACGACGACTGGACGGCATGGGATGCATTCGCGCCGCTTGTCTTGAAGCCTCCGAGCGGCACGAAGCCGAAGGCGATGGACATATGGCACCCGATAACCGAAGCGTTTTTGATTCGCTCGGTTGTCGTCGAAGACTTGACGGGGCCGACGCAAAGCGACGCGGGCGTGTGGGCTTGGGAAGTGAAATTTATTCAGTACCGCCCGCCGAAGCCTGCCATTGCGAAACCGACGGCGTCGACGGCGAAGCCCGAGCCGCCGAAGAGCGCCAACGACATTTTGATCGATCGGCTTTCCTCGCAATTTCAATCGCTTTTGAATCCCCCCCCGAGGGCGCCGTAATGCCCGAGCTCTTCGCTTCGCTCGAAGGTCGGCGGGTCACGGGCGCTCGCGTGCTCGTGCCGAACGTTGGATCATGGTTCGCCGATTGCGATCTAGATGAGCGGGTCGAGCTCGCGGGCCGGGTCACCTTGCAGATCGGCCCGCTCACGCTCTCGGGCACCGTATCCGATAGCTTCTCGGGATCCTTCGGCGAAGCGACGAAGATTCGGATCGTCGCGGGCGCCAATGGCTGGTCGAAGGAAGTCGCCGCCAAGGCGTACCATAACGACGCGGGCGTAAAAGCGGCGACGGTTCTCGGCGACGCGGCTCGAGCCGTCGGGGAAACGATTACGGGGGCGCCGGATACCCGGCTCGGGGCCGACTTCGTGCGCGTCGCCGGGCCCGCGTCGCGGGTGCTTTCACAGGTACTCTACGGCGGGCCTTGGTGGCTTGATTACGAGGGCGTAACCCATTTCGAAGAGCGCCCGACGCAAGAGGTCGCGGGCGCCGTCGACCTTTTGACCTTCGACCAACGCGAGCAAGTGATCACGCTTGCGACCGACGACCCGCGGGCCGTGCGCGTCGGAACGATCCTTCGAGAGCGCCTCGACGCCCCCGAAACGGCGCGGGCGATCGAGCTCATTATGTCGGCGGGCAAGCTTCGGATCCTTGCTTGGTCGGGCGGCGCGCCCGGCTCGCCCTCGCGAATCGTTCGAGCTCTTCGGGCCGTGGCTCGAGAGACTACCGAGCCGGTTACGAAGTTTCACGGGCTCTACCGTTACCGCGTCGTGCGGATGTCGGGCGACCGCGTCGAGCTTCAAGCGGTAAGGAAGCTCGCGGGGCTTCCCGACGTTTTGCCCGTGTCGCTCTTCGCGGGAATGGCTGGGCTTTGGGCGAAGCTCGCGCCCTCGTCGCTCGTGCTCGTGACCTTCATCGAAGGGGATCCGACGGCGCCGATTCTCACGCACTACACGCCGAAAGACCATCCGGGCTTTGTGCCCGTCGAGCTCTTGCTAGACGCTTCGACCCGGCTCGACCTCGGGCCGAGCTCGGCGACGGTACGGATCGCCGCGGGGATCCTGCCCGCGGCGCGGCAGACGGATCCCGTGCAATGCGGGCCCTTTATCGGAACGATTACGGCGGGCTCGCCGAAAGTGACGGTCGGCTAAATGGCGCTCTCGGCTTCTCGGCTTTCTCTCGCGATACGAACGGCACTAGGGGCCCGCGCATGGGTTGACCCCGACGGGCCCGAGCTCGAATCGTTTTGTGACGACATCGCAAACGCCGTGATCGCGGAAATTGTGGCCAATGGCATTGTGACCGTGCCCGGTACCGGTCTCACGGCGCCCCCGAGCGGGGGGCCCGTAACGGGCGTGGCCATAGGGACGATCTCATGAGCTACACGACCGATCTAATCAATACGCGGATCGCCGCGCTCTCGCACGACTTCGAGACGCCGACGGGGGATTTTGGCTTCGGGTCGGATCTCTATTGCGACAACGACTTAACGGCGATGATGGACGAAGTCGACGGCGACTCAATCTTGGCCGTCGGTCAAGCGGACTATCGGCGATTGACGACCGCCCGCGGCTCGCTCGTCGATGACGAGGATTATGGAAGGGACGTTCGCGACATGCTCGCGACCGGGCAGACGTCGGATCAAGTCTTGGCGTTTTCGGGCCAGATTCGGAACGAGCTTCGAAAGGACGACCGACACGAATCGATTGACGAAGTGACCTTTACGGGCACGGGCGAAGCCTTCGACTTGAAGATCCGCGCCACCATTGCCGCGGGCCCGTACACGCTCACGCTCGCGATTACCGATAGCGCCACGATTCTAAAGGAACTAGCCGCATGACGCTTTCGCTCACCGACCTTACGACGCCGATCACCGTCGACGATGCGAAGCGGTCGCTTTACGACGCCCTCGCGGCGCTCGGGGTCCCTACGACGTCTTGGAAGTCGGGGGCGGTCGTCCGAACGATTCTCGCCGTGTCGGCGGTTATGGATTCGGCGTTTTCCGAGCTCGACGCGAACATTGCGAAGAGCGGCTTTTTAGAGCTCGCTGAGGGCGATTGGCTTCGGGCGTGCGCCCTCTACGGATTCGGCGTCGAAGCGATCGAAGCGACCTTCGCGAGCGGGGAAGTCACCTTGACCAATTCGGGCGGCGGGATCTACCCGCTCGACCAGGGCGACCTGGTCTTACTCTCCACGGCGGGCAAGCAATATCGAAACACGACGACGTTTACCATTGCCGCGAGCTCGACGATTACCGTCCCCGTCGAAGCGCTCGAAGCGGGCGCCGACTCGAC
>Ga0126369_10000126_pt1 | contig 45319 bp, 43 predicted proteins | sample PanSoiMetaPlot_1_FD_109646 | JGI IMG/M metagenome (GOLD analysis project Ga0126369, IMG submission 109646) | Tropical forest soil microbial communities from Panama - MetaG Plot_1 | ecosystem: Environmental > Terrestrial > Soil > Tropical forest > Bulk soil | place: Panama | collected 2016-02-17
ACGGCACCGGGCTGCTATTCGAGCCGTTCCTTCGCACGTTACGTCCCGAGGATGATCCAACCGTGGTTCGATATCCGTCGGATCGATGCTGTTCAGCAGACGAGTTGGTTGAGATCGTTCTCTCCTCTGTTCCGAGCGAGCCCTATCTGCTGATCGCCGAGTCCTTTTCAGGGCCGATTGCGCTGCGAGCCGCATCTCTTCACCCGCCCGAGGCTCTCGTGCTCTGCGCATCCTTCGCCACCTGCCCGTATCCTCGAACGGTGGCGGTGCTTACCACTTTGGGGACTGCCTTGTTTCGCTATCCGCCACCGAGGCCATTGGTTCGCCGGTACTTGATGTCTGGTGCGTCCGATGAGGTCCTCTCGTTGTTTTATCGTGCGCTTCGCGCCGTCTCCCCTGATGTGTTGGCAAATCGACTCACGGTGTTGCTGGAGTTCGGCGGGGGGTGGTTACCCCCTGGCGCGCCGGCTCCGATGCTCTACTTGCAAGCAAGACGCGATCATTTGATAAGCCCGCGCCAGATGCGTTTTGTACAGCGGCAGTATCCGGCACTGCGGATTCAAACCATCGACTCGCCGCATTTCATGCTACAGGCTGAGCCACAGGCTGCCTTGCAGGCTATTCTCGCCTTTCTAGCTCAATCACCGCCGAGACAGGCTCCTAGTTGATCGGGTACGAGTGGACGAACAGATAGAGAAACATCCCTTGGAGCACCGCGAAGGCTGAAACCGTGGGGAGCTGGAGGAAGGGCCGTCGCTCGAGCCACACAGCCATCGGCAGAAATGCTGCCCAACAAGAGCCGGTATAACGCCCAAGCCCCATCAGCCCGATCGCCCAGAGCAGCACCATCAAGGCGATGGCGTAAGCCGCCATCACTCGCCATTCCCGCTTGCGCAGAAGCATGAACGCTCCCACTCCGGGGATGATTGAAAGCAGTACGTAAATCCCGATTTGTGGTTCCCAAACGCGGTACCGGAAGAATGTCATCAGTCCATACCAGGCGGGTTCTCCCCACCCTTGCTGCCTCGCCTTCCACCAGGCCGCCGGATCGCCAAATCGGACCCACAGGAACAGCCCATAGAGAGATGCAATAGCAAATGGCATGACCAGGCCGAGCGCCGCTCGATTCCACAACAGCTGACGGGGGCGAATCCCTCGCTGCTGGACTTGCGCAGCCAGGAGGGAGAAGCCTCCGACGATCGTCAGATGCCGAGCCAGGATACCGACGCCAAGGGCGGTCCCCGCGCGAATGTGTTGACCGCGTTGGGACCAAAGCACAGCCAAAGCGGTGGTGAGAACCATGATCGATTCCGGGTAGCCCGCAGCCTGAAAAAATGAAAACGGCCAAGCGACGAACAACGCGACCGCGACTCGGGCCACCGCTTCGCCTTCGAGCTCTGAAAAAATCCGGTAGATCACCACCAGCGATACCAGCGCAATGGCGTTTGCGCTCAGCACGAAGGATATTGACAGCGGCAGCTGGGTCACTGTGCTGACCGCTTTGCCAATCAGAGGGAACAGGGGAAAAAAGTTGGCGTAGGTCGGCTGCACGTATCCATGGAGGGCGATGGTCTCGAACCAGCCGCAGTCCCAGCGACACAGTCCCTGCAGCGCGGGCAATTGCAGCGGGCCGCCGGGACGATGGAGCCGCGGATCCATCGCCAGCGACCATTGCGTCTCGAGGAGGATCGCCGCTCGGCTGAGAAGAAACGCCCAAAAGGGAAACGTCCACCTAGGGGATTTGAGGCCGGACTGAATTGTTTGCATTACTCTCGGGCGGCGGTTGTCACGCTAGGGCTTTTCAGCGAGGGGACCTCCGGGCCTTGGCGCCCGAGGATTTTACGCGCTCCCAGGTTAGCTCAAAGGTCTTCAGCACTCCGCCTCGCGAGATCGGCGGTGTGATGAAGGTTACCCGGTTCCCACTGAATTTCACCGTGCGCACAAGATCGGTGTTCACCCAATTGGGCATCGAGGCGATCTCCACGTGGTGAACGACCTTGTCGCCGCTGAAGGTGTAGGTTCCCGCGTAGGCGTTCAAGGTGGAAAACGCTTGGGCGCGTTCCTCCACCGGCGCAGCGACGCGGTCGTTGACCGAAAGCGGCTTCCGTCCGTCCTCGGTGACGACCACAATCATCCGGCCCTCGGCCGTGTAGGTGACGAATCCCCCAGGGTGCTCGCCATAGGGGGCGTTGTTGACCTCGCCCTGGTCTGTTTTCGAGAGCGCCGAAACCAGCCTCCAGGTGCCCACGAGCTTATTCTTGTTCTCTGCCATCGCCTTGGTTGGCGAAGCTAAGACTAACGCAGTCGCTACGACAGCGATGATCTGCTTCATCGTTATCCCCACCTCCATGTGAACGCTGGCTCCATACCTGAATCGAAGGCGTTCAACCAGCGTACTCGTGGTGCCCGCTCGATGGTCCTCCGCTGACAAACCCCAACCACGAGGACTTTGTGGTTGGAGCGGCCGCCGACCCGGCGCGCTTGATGCCTATGTAACCCCTTTAAGGGGTTGCAAGGAATAGTGCTCGAGGCTATTTGAAGCTTGAGCGGGTGATGCTCCCGCCTTGAAGGAGAACGCAATGCCGATGATCAATGTGCAGGTAGCAGGTGAACCGAACGCAGAGGTGGCGGACAAAGTGCAGCAGACGGTAACCCGCCTGACAGCGGAGATTTTGGGGAAAGATCCGAAAGTTACCGCCGTGGTCGTAGAGTTCATCTCGCCGAGGTTTTGGTTCATCGCCGGCAAATCGGCGGCGGTACGCGGATCCGCCGAGTTCTTCGTCGACGTCCGGATTAGCGACGGCACCAACACCAAGGACGAAAAGGCGCGTTACGTCGCGGAGACTTACGCTGCGCTCTCCCGCCTGCTCGGGGGCAGGCAGTCCGAAAGTTACGTGCACGTCAACGATGTCCGCGCTGACGCCTATGGCTACGGCGGACTCACCCAGGAGCGCCGCTACATCCAGAGTCGAGCTGCGCCTCGTGTTGAAACGTGAGCTTTTCCTTCCATCGCGGCTCTCTGGCGCTCGATTTCGTGGGCACGGTGGGCTCCCGCGCATCAAACAAACCGGAGGAGCGTCTACCGGACGGCGCCGCCCTGCATCGTTGGCTCGGAGAAGCGGGGATGCCCGTCCCAGCGCGCATTGACCAGAAGGAGCTGGAGTCCGCGCTCGCGCTGCGGGAGGCGATTTATCTCCTCGGAACAAATCTGCTTGACGGCAAGCTCTGGCCAACCGCCACCCTCGATCGGGTGAATCGGGCGGCGCTTGGGCCCGAAGGGGGACGGCGCCTCGCGGCAACGGGCGGGGCTCGCTGGGTTACCGAGTCGCCACTGAGGCTTGCTCTGGCGCGGATCGCTGAAGACGCGATCGTGCGCTTCGCCGCCGACGCAAAGCGACTGACCCGCTGCAAACTCCCGGGCTGCGGCGCGCTGCTGTTGTCGAGCTCGCGTGGTGAGCCGAGGCGCTGGTGCAACATGGAGACCTGCGGCAACCGAGCCAAAGTGGCAAGCTTCCGCGCGCGAATGCGCCGCCGAAAGCCCGCCAAGAGTCGTCACTCCTCGAAGGCTTAACCTAACCCGTAACGTTGTGTACTACTGCGAAGGGGAGGGCATGAGCCTCAACTCGCGCTGGGTAGCAGTGGCTTTGAGCCTGCTCGCGTTCACAGCCGGATCGGCCGAGGCCGACGTCTGCGACCCGAGGGACTTCGGCGCGGTCGGCGACGGGATGCACGATGATACCGACGCCGTTCAAGTCGCCCTCGATGCTTGCATCGGAGGGGGAACCGTGGAGGTGTCGCCTGGCACCTATCTGATCCGGCCGATTGTTTTTCACGGCGATGGATTGACGCTTCGGCTGGACTTTGGAGCCACTCTGCTGGGCTCGCCCAACCTCATCGACTACGCGGCCAACATGAACCTCATCTTCGCCAATGGAAAGTCGGACATTGCGATTGTGGGTGCAGGCACGATCGACGGCTCGGGGCCCGCGTTTTGGGGCACGGAGCCGCGGCCCCGCCTGATTCGGCTCCGACGCTGCGAGCGCGTGCTCGTTCAAGGGGTGACGCTCCAGAATTCCCCGACATTTCACCTGGTCCCGGAGGACAGCAACGACGTCACCATCGACAACGTGACGATCTTGGCGCCACCCAATTCGCCTAACACCGACGGCATCGATCCGGGTGGCAGAAATATCAACATCTCGAATTGTTACATTGACAATGGCGATGACAACATTGCGATCAAGGCGGGCACCGGCGTTCATGTCGACGGCGTCACGGTCCGTGACTGCACCTTTCTCCACGGCCACGGCTTGTCGATGGGCAGCGACCTCAACGGCGGCGTCGAAAACTTCGTCGCTCAGAACATCAGCTTCGATGGCACGGACAATGGGCTGCGCATCAAAACCGACAGAACCCACGGCGGTGTTGTTCGTAACTTGAGCTACGACATCATCACGATGCGCAACGTCGGTCGGATCATCGACATCGCCGGATACTACCCAGAGCTGACCATACCGCCACCCTTCACCGATCCACCGCAACCGATCACCGACACGACGCCTCAGTACTCGAACATCTCTGTCAGCAACCTCGTCTCGGAAGGCGGCGGCCATGGGAGCCCCAACGGAGCCTTTTTCATTGGCGTGCCCGAAGCGCCGCTCACCGGCCTGGTCTTGCAGAACGTGGCCATCGACCGGGCCGCGCGGCGGTTCGAGCTTCGAAATGTCGAAGTTCAGAGATGCAACGTCACCGTCAACTCGGGCTTTCAATTCGACGAGAACGTCACAATCACCGACGAGGGATGCGACAACGATGGTTACTCACTTTCGCTGTGCGACGACTCGCAAACCGTGGAGCAGGGAGGCACCACCACATTCGAAGTTACAGTCACTCCAAGCGGCGGCTTCCAGGGGCCAGTGAGCTTCAGAGTCAGCGGTCTGCCGGGAATGTCGAACAGCTTCGATCCGCCGGTGGTGCAGGACTCAGGCTTTACCACCTTGACGCTGCTCACCAGCAACCTCACGCCAGCCGGGACTTTCCCACTCACCATCACCGCCACCAGCGGAGACAGTGGACGATTCAATCGGATTGCGGTGGCAACCCTGGTGGTTGTCGAGGCCCTCCCCGACCTTGATCTAGGACAACGCGGCGAAGTACCTGCGAAGGCACACCAATGATCGGCGGACCGTCCTCCTAGGGCTGCTCCGCGCCTCAAAGCCACCGCGCATCGCGATTTCCCTGGCGGCAAGCTCACCGCGAGCAACAACTCACGAGAGCCTTTGACCGGGAGGGTGCGAAAAACGCACCGTTTCGTCCCAAGGCTCAAAACTGTTATTCGGGCGCCATGGAAGTTCAATTCGCCGTGTTCATCGCCGTGAGTCTCGACGGTTTCATCGCTCGCCCAGACGGTGGCCTCGATTGGCTCGACCCATTCCACAATGAGGAGCACGGCTACGCGGCGTTTCTCGCCAGCATCGACGCGTTGGTAATCGGCCGAGGTACCTACGACACCGTGGTCGGCTTTCCCACGTGGCCCTACGGTGAAAAGCGGGTCATCGTCTGCACCAGTCGTCCGGCTAAGCCCGCTCACGGCGAGCAGATATGGACGGGCTCGCCTCGGGCGCTTGCCGAGCAACTGGACCGGGAACGCGTCCGGCGCGTTTACCTGGATGGCGGCGCGCTCATCCGCAGCTTCCTCCGCGAGGGACTCGTGGACGAAATGACCATCAACGTGGTGCCTCTCATCCTTGGGGCGGGGTTGCCGCTCTTTGCGAGTAAGCTGCCCGAGCTGCCGCTGCGTCTGCATGATGCGAAGAGCTTCCCTTCCGGCTTGGCGCAGCTGCGCTACACGCGGCGCTGAAAATCGACCTCTTTGCACGGAGAATGAGCCTGCTGGTAACAGTTGGCGCAGCGATGCTGATTCGAAAAAACGCCCTGGTTCTCGCCTTGCTCTTGGGAGGTTGCGCTCAGCAAGCCGGCGTGCCGCTTCGCCCGGCGAAGCAGGGCGACGTGATCTTCACTCGATACTCGCCGCTCTCCCGCACCGAGGAAATCGCGCGTCGCACGCTGACGCCATTGACCTTCTCCCGGGGACAGCAGGCACTTGCAGCCAAGGGTGAAGCGCTACAGGAGCAATCGATCGACCTGTCGAAGGAGAAGTTCGCGGTCTACGTCCCCTCGGGACCGGCTCCGAAAAATGGATACGGCCTGCTCGTTTTCATACCCCCCTGGTCCGAGCTTACGCGTCCGAACCGTTGGAGGCCGACGCTGGATAGGCACGCACTCATCTTCGTCGCCGCGGAAAATTCCGGCAACGACGCGACCATTCTCGACCGCCGCTTGCCCCTGACTCTGCTCGCCTACGAGAACGTCCGCGCCCAGTATCCAATCGACGTGGCGCGGGTCTACGTCGGCGGCCTCTCGGGTGGCTCGAAGGCGGCCCTGGTCACCGCCCTCGCCTATCCCGACGTGTTCCGCGGCGCCCTATTGAACGCCGGCAGCGAGCCCATCGGCGGCGAGGAAGGAATTTACTTGCCCGCCGCAGACCTGTTCCGAAAATTCCAACAGAGCAAACTCGTTTACATCAGCGGCGAGAGCGACGAGGTCGGCCAGCGCGAGGATACCGTCAGCCGAGCCTCGATGCGAAAGTGGTGCGTCTTCAACATCGAGGTGAAAAGAGCGCGTAGACTCGCGCACGAAGTTCTCGATGAGGCTTCATTGGACAGCGCGCTCGATGCGCTGGACCGACCCTCGGTGGTCGACCCTGACAAGCTCGCGGAGTGCAATGAGCGCCTCCAGGCCGAGCTTTCTTCAAAGCTGGCGGAAGTGGGAGATTTGATCGCCACCGGCAATCTCGACGGCGCCCGGGGACTACTCAAGTTGATCGACGGGCGCTACGCCGGCTTGGCGGATAAAGCGATTCTGGATCTCGACGCCAAACTCAGCGCGCTCGAGCAGCGCTCTGGATCCGCTGGGCGCTAGGGCGCTGGTCGACAGCGTGTTACACAGCGCTTCGGATGACGCCCGAGAACAGGCCGCTCGAGGAACTTCGGCTGCTGGTGGTGGTCGACAACGAAACCGACACCCTCTCGAGCGTCGACTCCGGAGTCCCCCAAACGCCCGAGGCCGCGCACCTTCTTCCCCGCCTGCCGACGGCGCGCGAGCATGCCGGCCACCCGGGCAAGGTGGTGTTCGACAAACTTTGCTGCGCCTGCCACGGTTTCTCGGTTCTGGCGACGGGCCGAAGCGGCAACCAAGAGCACACGGTCCTATTGGACGTTGGGCCCTACCCCGACCTTTGGATGGCCAATGCCAGGTGCCTCGGCGTCGACTTGGCGAGCATCGAGGTCATCTTCCTCTCGCACTGGCACTTCGATCACAGCGGGGCGCTGCCCGAGGTCGTGGCGGCAGTTGCCCAGGCTCGGCGCAAGTCTGGGCTTCCACCCCCGATCGTCGATCTCCACCCCGACCGGCCCGATCAACGCGGAATCCTGCTACCCACCGGCGTCATCGCTTTGCTCCCGCAGGAGCCCAGTTTCCAGGCCATCGAAGCCGCGGGCGGCCTGGTGGCCAAGCATGGCGAGCCACATGCGTTTTGCGACGGCTTCTTCTTCGGAAGTGGCCAAATCGATCGCGTGACTCCTTACGAAACGGGCCTGGTCGGCCACCACACTTTTCGAGGCGATCGAGCCGAGGAAGACCCGCTTATCCTGGACGAGCGCCTCTTGGCCGCTGAGGTTCGCGGCCGAGGTATAACCGTCCTTTCGTCCTGCTCGCACGCGGGTGTGGTGAATGCCTGCCTCGCCGCGGAAACGCACTTTCGTGGTGCCGCAGTCGATCTTGTCCTCGGTGGTTACCACCTCAGCGGCAAGGCGATGGAACCCCGAACCGAGCCGACGCTGGCTGATCTCAACGAGCGCATTCGACCGCGCGTCGTGGCACCGGGCCACTGCACCGGCTGGCGCGCCAAAGCCGCCTTCGCTCGTAGCTTCGCGCCCGGACGCTACGGTCCGAGCGTGGTCGGCTCGATGTACGTGCTCAAAGGAAGCGCTTAAGTCGCCTCACTCAAATGTCACAGCATGACCGACGACAACGACCTGCTGGATCCGGTTCCAGGGCGGAACAGGACCCTCTAACAGTCACAATTTTCCCTCTGAAAAGTCCTTTGGAATGTCACGAAACGTTTGCAGAGTGCGTGCGAAAGGGAAGGCCCAATCCATCGACATGCATCGATGGAATGTCACAGCGCCCGCGCGCTACCGTGACCCTGTTCGCGACTTCGCTAGCTGTTCTCGATCCTCTTGGATTCGGTTTCCGCCATGGTACGGAACCTCCTTCCTCGCGAGAACTCGGTCGCCGCCCGGTCGTGGTGCGGCTTCACCCAGGACGCGAAGCGCTTCCGACGAAGTCGCGACTTGCCGCTCCACGTTGTGGACGATTCGGCGCAGTCGATCGATCGCTTCGTCTTGCTCGCGCACACTTGCCTTGCGGTAAGCCTCCACTACATGCCGAGCCGCAATCAAAAGCGCTGCAACGTGCGCTTTCAATTCTGTCTCTTGCATCGTTGCTCCACGGGTAGAACCCCCCGATGACGCGAAAAAGCCGGCGCCCTCCTCCTTGATATCGACTGAGTGCTGGAATTTCAAGTTTCTCTAGGTTTGCTTGACTTACAGTTAAACAGCAGGTACCGAACTCCGAAACTTGGAGGTTCGAAAATCGTGCGGGTGCTCACTCAAAGCGTATCACTGCAGAGTTCGTCAATTTTTTCACCAATATCCCGAGCCGTCACACCGGCCCGGGTGAAGATGGTGCTCAAAGCCGGCATTTGCACGTTGGTCGCCGAGCTCCGCCGTCCAAGGCTGAACGTTCGAACCGGAATGTGCAAGATTAAGCGCGCAGACCGACAGCTCGTCCGCTCGTTGGGAAAAGCGCCGACTTTGCGTACGCTCTACAGAACGCTGACCTGGCAATGAGCCAACCGCACGGCAGCATTCCCGCGCAGGGATGAGGAGAGCCGAGAATCTGATTGTCGCTTTCGGATGCTCAGCCGAAAAAAGTACGCAGCTCGGCGTAGGTTTCGTCTGGGACTTGCTCGGCAGGGTAATGCCCGCAAGGCAGCATTTTCCCGCGGACGTGAATGGCACGTTCCCGCCAAGCCTCGATCGGTTTGAAGCTGCGGTTCACGTGGCTTCGCTCTCCCCACAGAACGAGGACAGGCATGGCGAGCTTCCGGTGCAGGTCCGCTTCGTCCTGAGCGAAGTCGATTCCGAGCGCTGCCCGATAGTCCTCGCAGACCGCGTGGATGTTTTCGGGCGTGCAACAGCGGATGTACTCGGACAGTGCCTCGGGCGTGAAGCCGCTTAGCCCAACTCCCTTTTTGTCCAGCTTCTTTCGGATGTAGCGCTCCAGTCCGTAGCTGATCAGCATCTGCTCAGGATAGTCGTACGGCTGGGCCATGAAGAACCAGTGATAGGAGTCAATGGCCCACTGCTGGGTGATGTGGGTGAGCACATGGTGGGTGGGAACGATGTCCAAAAACGCTATGCGCTTCACCCCGTTGGGATGGTCGAGCGCCATTCGATGTGCGACGCGCGCGCCTCGGTCGTGCCCACATACGTAAAACGAGTTGAAACCGAGCGCGGACATCACCTCTACCTGATCACGTGCCATCGCACGGAAGGAGTAACCGCTGTGGTCGGGTCCCCCGTCTGGCTTCGAGCTGTCGCCGTAGCCGCGGAGGTCGGTGGCGACCACCGTAAAGTCCTCGGCGAGCCGCGGGGCAATCTTGTGCCACATCACGTGCGTCAACGGATTTCCGTGCAGAAGCAGCAGCGGTGGCCCGCTGCCCCCTCGGCGCAAATGGATGCTCGCGCCCGACACATCGAGGCGCGCTTGGATAAAGCCTTCGAACATCGCGGCCACTTCTTTCACCAGACGAGTCTATGCAAGTGGCGCGTGAGCTCGCTGACGTCCTTGAGCTCTTCGATCCTCCAGGCCAGATCCAGCACCTGATCCGCCTCCTCGCGCCGAAGGCCGCCCCAGGCGGCGCACTCTCGAAACTTTTCCTCAAGCTCCGCGTCGGTCATCGGATTCGCCGGGCTGCCCTTGCCGAAGTCCGCCCTGCCTTTGAGGATGGGGCCATCGACCAGCTCGACTTCGATCAAGGTCGTCATCTTGTCAAAGCCGGCCGCCTCGGCCTCGGGGTGAACGCCGAAACTCACTCTTTGGAGCATCGCCTGGACGTCGGGACGGTTCACCACCTGATCTGTGAACTGCCCCAGTCCGGCCTTGCGCTCGATGAGTAGAATCGCCATGCAAAATTCCATGCTGAACTTCGCCTGAAGCTCGGTTCGCGGGCGGTGATGGATGAGCGCGTTGGGCATGTTGTGGTTGGTGCCAACCGACACCCGCTTCACCCGCTCTGGACCCAAGTTGTGGCGCCCGATGAGGTCCATCATCACCGCCATCCCCGGATGCGTCAGCGAGCCACTTGGATGCGGTTTGATCGACACCCCTGGAGAATGGAACGTCCACGGGCGCCCCAGCTTGCCATCGATCATCTCCGGGCTGTAGCCGCCGCCGGCGGCGCGGAAGAAACCGCGGTCCGCTTCGAGGCCATTCTGCGAGGCGGTGAAGCCAAGCTTTGCCAGCTCAGCCGCCACCAACCCGCCCTCCGCTGCGTGCCCAGCGTGAAAGGGCTTGGTCATCGTGCCGAAGTTTTCCCGCAAGCCCGCGGATTGAGTGGCGCCAATGCTCAGCGCGCGCCGCGCCGCTTCCCGATCTAGGCCGAGGAGCTTGGCCGCGCCCGCTGCCGCCCCGATTGTCCCGACTGTCCCGGTGCTATGGAAACCCTCCTGGTAATGCCGCGGCAGGATTGCTTCCGAAACCTTGCATTCCACTTCCACGCCGACCTGATACGCGGTCATCAGATCGCGCCCGCTGCGTCGATCTCGCTCGGCAAGCGCGAGCACCGCCGGCAGCACCGGCGCGGTGGGATGGGTGAGCAGCCCATAGACGCGGTCCGGCGCTTCCGCGAGTTGGGTGTCATCATAATCGTCGGCGTGAATCGAGATGCCGTTGGCGAATGCCGCGAATCGCGCCGGTACCCGCAGCTCGGCTCCGATCACCACGCTCCCCTTCTCCGACCCGATGCCTAGCGAAGAAAGGTAGCGCCGGGCGATCCGGCTGGTCTGTGATGCCGCGCCGGCGAGCGCGAGGCCAATCCCGTCGATCACCGACCGCTTTCCAAGATGCGCAACATCCTTGGGAACGTCCCCTTGGCTCGTGTCGACGATGAAGCCCGCGACATGATCGGTAATGGTCGAAGAAGATTGCGCCCTGGTGGCTTGCATGGGGAGTCCTAAGATCCAATAGGAATGGGCGCAGCGGCCTCGCTGCGACCCGAATTGATTCGTGCTGAGGCGGACAGCCGCGCGCAGAGGCGCACCGCCTGCTCGAGGGCGCCGGTGGCGGCGATGCCCTTGCCAACGATGTCGAAAGCGGTGCCGTGCGCCGGAGTGGCGAAGGGAATTTTCAGCCCGGCGGTGACGGTGACGCCGCGCTGGAAGCCCTTGAGCTTCGTCGCGATCTGACCCTGGTCGTGGTACATGCTGAGCACTCCGTCATACTCTCCGGCAAACGCCTTGAGGAAGACGGTGTCCGCGGGGAACGGCCCTCGACAACCAATTCCGCGGCGCGCAGCCTGGGCCACGGCGGGCGCGATGATCTCGATCTCCTCGCGGCCGAACAGGCCGTTCTCGCCCCCGTGGGGATTGAGCGCCGCCACTGCGATACGAGGGGAATCGAGCCCGGCGCCCCGCATCGTCCGATCGGCGAGGGTGAGGGCCTGGTCAATGCGCTCGATGCTGATCTGATCGAGAGCCTCGCGCAGCGAGACGTGAGAGGTCACCCGCGAGAACCAAAGGCCATCGATGACATTCATCTCGCCGAACGCGCTTCGATGCGCGGTCAGGTGCGCGAACATCTGATGCTCATCGTGGAAGTCGAATCCTCCTCCGTGGAGCGCGGCCTTGTTCAGCGGCGCGAAGACAATGCCCTCGAGGCGTCCTTGGAGCGCGAGCCGGATGATGTAAGCCAGGGTTTCTCCGCAAATCCGCCCGGACTCGGGCGAGACTGCGGCGCGGGGAATGCTGCCGGGGTCGAGATTGTGAAGGTCAATCAGCGCAATCTCGGGGCGCGTCCAGTCGATGTCCTCCGGCGCGCCGTACGCGATGAAGGCAATGCTCACCGCCGCATCGCGCGCGCCCTGCTCGAGCACCCGCGCATCGCCAATCACCACCAGTTGAGCGGCGTCGACCATCCGCCGATCAGCAAGGATCCTCGCGCAAATCTCCGGCCCCACCCCGGCGGCATCGCCGAGCATCAGCCCGAGCACCGGCAAGCGCTCTTGCGGCACGGGATTCACGTAGGCCTCCGGTCGGTAAAGCGGTAGACGAGCGCAATCATCGCGAAGGTGATCAGCAGCATCGTAGTCGACAGCACCGCGATTGGCCCCCAGTCGTTGCTTTCGCGCAGGTCGAACATCGTCACCGAGATCGTCTTGGTACGAGCGGTGAATAGCAGGATGGTGGCCGACAGTTCCCGGATTGATCCGATGAAGATGAACATCCAGGTGGCGATCACCCCGTTGCGGATCAGCGGTGCGGCGATGTCGAAGAGCGCGCGCAGGCGCGTGGCGCCGAAGATTCGGCTCGCCTCCTCGAGCTCGGGATGGACCGCCCTCAGCGACGCTGAGACCTGCTGATAGCCCACCGGAAGCTCCTTGGTGAGGTAAGCGAGGAAGATGATCCACAAGGTGCCGTAAAGCACAAGCGGCGGCCGGGTGTAGCTCAAGAAAAGTCCGACCGCGAGCACGATGCCGGGAATCGCCACCGGAGCGGTGGCGAGAAACGCGAGCGAGCGGTGGCCCCAAACTATCTTGCGCAGGCTCAAGTAGCCCACCGCGGTCACCAGGATTGTCCCCGCGGTCGCCGTGGCGATGCCGAGCACGAAGGTGTTTTGCAATGCGAGCTGGGTCTGGCTGAATTCGAGAAACACGAAGCGCCAGTGCTCCAGCGTCAGGTTGCCCGCCAGAGGACGAGACCAGTTCTTGACGAACGAGGTGCGCAAAAGCACGCCATAGGGCAAGGCGATCGAACAGCCGAGCACCAGCGCGAACAGAGCGAGCGCCGGGATTTTCCAAGCGCCGAGGCGAATCAGCCGCCGCCCGCCGCCTTTTCCACCGATCACCGCATATCCGCGCCGCCCCAGAATCAGCTTCTGCGCCCGGAGCAGCGCGATCGCGATCAGCAGCAGTGGCAGCGAAGCCGCGGCGGCGAGGCCCAGTCTCGGAGGAAACTGGAACAGGCTCCAGATCTTGGTGGTGATCACGTCGATCCCGGCGGGCATCGCCAGAATCGCGGGCGGTCCGAACAGCGTCGTTGACTGCAGGAAGGCAACCAAGAAGCCCGCTACCAGCGCCGGAAGCGCCAGAGGCAAGGTGATGTGAAACGCGGTCCGAAGCGGGGTTGCGCCGAGAATCGCCGACGCTTCTTCCAACTCGCCGGGAATCAAGTCCAGGCTGTTCGCCACGAAGGTGAAAACGTAAGGGAAGGTATAGAGGAAAATGACGAAAACCATGCCCCAAGCCGAGAAGATGTTGAGCAGCGAAGCGGCCTCGAACGGCTTGAGTCCGAACAGCGCGTAGTACCACTGGTTGAGCAAACCGGCGTTGGGGCCGCCGAGCAAAACCCAGGCGAATGCGCCGAGAAACGGCGGCGTGACGAAAGAGGCGAGGATCAGCATCCGCAGGAATCGCTTTCCAGGCAGGTCGGTGCGAGAAACCAACCAGCTCATCGGAGCGGCCGCGATCACGCACAGGGCCCCGACTGCGCAGGAGGTCCACAAGGTGTTGGCAAGGGGCTTGAGGAACGCGGGATCGAGCACCAGCTGTCGATAGTGCTCGACGGTGAAACGACCGGAGTCATCGCGAACGCTGGTGAGTACGAGCCAAAACATCGGCAGCAGCACCAGCGACGCCAACAGCAGCGCAATCGCAATCGAGAACGGAGCGGTCCAGTCGATGGTGCGCGCGCTCTGCCGCTCGTTGGTGCCATCGATCGGACGTTCTGCCAACCTCACCGCGAAGGCTCAGTTCCCAAAGAGGGCGGTGTAGCGCTTCTTGATCTCGGCAATCAGCGGCAGCATCCCCTGCGGGTCGTCCGGGAGGGTTTTGATCTCCGTGAGGGGCGTCCGCCCGGGCGGGTAGTTGACATCCGGGTGCGCCGATCGCAAGCCGCCCTCGTTCACCAGCAGTTGCTGGATTTTGCTGGTAAAAAGAAAATTCTGTAGCACCCGCGCTGCGTTCGGATGCGGCGCCGCGGCGAAGATCGCGCCCGGCGAAGTCACGAAGGGCGTCCCTTCTTTCGCATAGACGATCCTCACCGGGCTTTTCGCGTCGATCTCCATGAACATGTTGTACTCATTTCCATCCACCATCACCGCCCGCTCACCGCTGGCGATGCTCTTGGGCGGAGCGGTGGTGGATTGCAACTGCTGCACCGCCTGCTTCGACAGCTTCTCGAAGTAATCCCATCCGAGGGCTTTGGTCAGAGCGTACGTGCCGGTCAGGCTGGTCCCACTATAGCCAGGATGCGACTTGACGAGCTTCCCCTTCCACTTCGGATCGAGCAAATCGAAATAACCGGTCGGCGCCTCCTTCGCCGAAACCAGGTTGGTGTTGTAACCGATGACACACAGGGTCGCGCGCCAGGTCGCGTAGTAGCCGTCCGGATCCTTGTATTGCGCGGCAAAGCGCTTGACGTCCGGCGGCGTATGCGGCGCCAGCCATTTCTGCTGCTTCCAGAACAAAAAATGCGACGCGTCCGAGGAATTGACGACGTCGACGTTCTTAATCCGCGATTGGTACTCCTGGTTGATCCTTTGGAAGACTCGCTCCGACCCGGCTCGCTCCACGTCGATCCGGATCTTCGGATAGGCGGCGCGGAAGGCTTGCGCGACTGCCTCGGCGACTTTGACGTCGACGGACGAGTACCAACTCACTCTGCCCTCCTTGACGGCGGCGGCTACCAGCTCTGGCGTCGTTTCCTGGGCCTGCACCGACAACGCGATGGCCAAAGTCCACCAGAAGCCGCAAAGACCGCTGAGATGGATCGGTCTCATGGTTGCTCTCCTTGCTTCATTGGATCAGGCCGCGACAGCGCTCGGCGCGAAAGCGGACCCACACCCTCGAGCCGCGAGGAAGATCCAGCGACGCCGGGGCCGCCACCAACAGTTCCTGTCCGATGTCCACGACGTAGTCGCGGTGGGTGCCGAGATAGGTTTGCCCGCGCACGATCGCGCTGAGCGCATTGGCTCCGCCGGCCGGTACGTCCGGCACCAGCTCAAGATCATGCATCCTGACGCAGAAGCTCATCGGCTTTCCTGGTCCGGCGAATTCGCCCTCTCCGATCTCCAGAGTGCGGCCGGCGACCTCCACCACGTTCCCTGAGAGGTGAGTGGCATCGATGACGTTGCTGCCGCCGAGAAACCGGGCGACGAATTTCGAGCGCGGCCGATCGTAGACCTCTTGAGGCGTGCCGATCTGCTCGATCCGGCCGGCGTTCATCACCACGATCCGGTCGGCCATCGCCATCGCCTCCACTTGATCGTGGGTGACATAGATGGAGGTGGTGTGGAACTCCTCGTGCAATCGCCGAATCTCGAGCCGCATGTCGCTTCGAAGATTGGCGTCGAGGTTGGACAGCGGCTCGTCGAGCAACAGGATGTCCGGCGTGGAGGTCAGGGCTCGCGCCAGCGCGACCCGCTGCTGCTGTCCACCGGAGAGCTCGGCAGGATAGCGGTCCACGAGCTGGGCAAGCTTGGTGGCTTCCAGCACAGCTTGGGTCCGCCTCTGCCGTTCCGCGCGCGGCACCTTTCTCATCTTCAGGCCGTAAGCGACGTTCTGCCCCACCGTCATGTGCGGCCAGACCGCGTAGCTCTGGAAGATCATCCCCATATTGCGGCGCTCGGGTGGAGTCACCGCTCGCGGGGAGGACAGCACTTTGCCAGCGACGCGGACTACGCCGGCATCCGGCTCGATCAAACCCGCGATCATCCGCAGCGTCGTCGTCTTGCCACACCCCGATGGGCCGAGCAGGCAAATGAACTCGGCGTGCTCAGCGGAGAGGTTGATCCCGTCGACCGAGGCCACGCCAGCAAAGCGCTTGGTGAGATTTTCCAACTCGAGGTGAGGCATGTGCCGATCGAGGGCCCGAGACTTATTGCCGGAACAGATCAAAGTCTACGGCAACATGCGCGCGACGGCGGAACTCCCTCGGAGGAATGAGGCCGCCGCAGCGAGCAGGAAAATCGAGACTCGCCCTGCTTATGGTTTTGCCGCGGGGAAAAGCGCCACGACGTCTGCTGCCCATCGGCTGAGCGCGCGCCAGCCGCTTTCGGGCATGTGACCCAGGCGCACCAGCACCAAATCCTTCGAAGGAACAATCAGCGTGATTTGTCCCTCGTAGCCTTGGGCCTGGAACGAGTCGCGCGGCCCGACGATCGCCGACCCGTAAGGAGGCCGCGGCTGCCCATCCACCGGCGCGACCCAGAAGCCAGCGCCGTAGATGTTTCCGTCGCTGGTCGACGGTGAGGTGCGCGCGAAATCGACCCAGCCCTCCGGAAGAACGCGCGAGTCTTCCCACACACCGTCGCGCAGGTAGAGCAGACCAAAGCGAGCGAAATCCCGCGCGGTCGCGTAAACGAACTCGCCTCCGATAAAAGTACCGCTGGCATCGAACTGCGGTTGCGCCGAGATCATCCCGATCCGCCCGAAAAGCTCGCTCAGCATGAATCCGATCATCGCGGCGCGACGTTCCTCCGGACTCTTCGCCTGAGGCGCGATCGCGCGCACCAACGCTTCACTGACGAGATTGGTCGCGGCGCTGTTGTAGTTCCAGTGCTCGCCCGGGCGGTGGATCAGCGGCAAGCTGGCCGCGTAAGCAGCGACATCTTGGCGGCCTTCCCCAAAGAGCATCTTGGCGGCGTCGTTGTCAGCGGGATTCCTCGCCTGGATTTCACGGTAGGCTTGCCCGTCGACCATCTGCAGCCATTGCTTCCAGGGGATCGCCGCGCGCGGGTCGCCGGGCGGCCAGCGCGGATTGCCCATCGGTTGGGCGGGATTCACTTTTCCTTGGCGAACCGCGATGCCCACCAACGCGTGGGTGATCGACTTTGCCATTGACCAAGAGATGAGCGGCATCTGAGAAGTGAATCCTGAGCGATACCGTTCGGCGACCAAGCGGCCCCCGTGCACCAGTACCACCGCGCGCGTTTCACCGAGAACCTCGTCGGTGCGATCAACCACCTCGAGGAGTCGAACGAGAGCGGCGCGGTCGAGGCCCGATGGAAGTGGACCCGACGGCCATCGGTCGGTCGGCCAAGGGATACCGGGCGGCTGCGCAGGCAGCGCGACCAGAGGTGCTGCCGCCAAGAGCAGCTGCAAAACGAAAACCATGACATGGACCTGATAGAAGGAGTCGCGACGATGCGCAAATGGGTCGCGCCATCAGGGGCTGTGATCTTGCTCGCCGCGGTGTTCCTAGCGGCGTGGCTGCACTTGCCCACGCTGATTCAGATTGGCCCCGGCTACACCGCGCAGGTGATGTGCGGATGCGTTTTCATCAGCGGGCGCACGCCGCAGAGCTGCGCCCGGGATTTGGATCCGCTAGCGGGTCGGTTGGTCTCAGTGCAAGTCGACACCACGACCCGGTCGGTTACCGCGCGAGAGCTCGGCCTTATCCGGCGCACCGCGCGCTTTCGAGAAAATTACGGCTGCGGTCTCGAGGATTAGCCTCACGGTCCAAACGCGGGGGAGGTGTCCCGCTTTGCGGGCATTGCGCCTCGAAGTTCGGGAAGCGTCCGCATATGAATGGCTCAGGGTGTAGTCAGATTCTGGAGGCTGCCCATGAAACAGAGGAGGAGAAGTCCTTTGACGCATCGCAACCCCCAAGCGCTCGGCATCGGCGCGCTGCTTCTTGTTCTTTTCACCTCGTGGGGCCTGGCTGCGGAGCCGACAGGGAAGCCGCTGGACCTCGCTCGAGGCAAGGTGATCGACTTAAGTCATTCGTTCGATGACAAGACGATCTATTGGCCGACCTCCCCCACGAATTTCAAGCTGACGCAATTGTCGTACGGTGAGACGCCAGGCGGATACTTCTACTCAGCGAACTCGTTCTGCACGCCCGAGCACGGTGGCACCCATCTGGACGCGCCAATCCATTTTTCCAAGGGCGGCAAAAGCGCGGACCAGATACCGGTGCGCCAATTGATTGCGCCGGGGGCGCTGGTGGATGTCAGCGCGAAAGCGGCGAGCGATCCTGACTACCGTCTCACGCTCGAGGATCTCAAGGCCTGGGAGAAAAGGCATGGCCCGATTCCTTCCGGTTCGATTCTGCTCCTGCGCACCGGGTGGGGAGCAAGATGGCCGGACAAAAAGCGCTACCTCGGTGATGACACTCCTGGCGACGCTTCAAAGTTGCATTTTCCCTCTTATGGGAAGGAAGCCGTCGAGTATCTGGTGCAGCAACGCCATATTGCGGCTCTAGGCGTCGATACCGCATCCATCGACCACGGACCATCGAAGGATTTCATCGTCCACCAAATCGTCAGCGGCGCGGGCGTTCCCGGCCTAGAGAATTTGGCAGAGCTCGACAAAGTCCCTGAGGTGGGCGCATGGATCGTCGCGCTCCCGATGAAGATCGCCGGCGGATCCGGCGGCCCGCTCCGGATCGTCGCACTGATTCCGCAATAGGAGCTTCTCAGGCGAGCCCGGGTTTGAAGATCATTCCTCGGCTCGTTTTCCCATTCATGAGAACGACCACCGGATCTTTGAAATGCAGGTGGCGAACGCAGCCGATCTCCTCGGTGGCCGGCTGCGATGCCAACCAACTCCAGTCGATCAAGCCGTCCCCTGCGTCCGGATTGATGGTGAAGTACCCGACCTGGAAGGCGGTCAGATTTTGGAAGAAGTGGCTGCCCTGCGAGGGAGTCAATCGAAGGTCTCGGAAGCCCGCCTCCACAATCGCTCGCGCGCCGGAGATTTGATCCCACGCCACTTGGATGCCGAGCCAAGGATCGTTGGAACCCCAGCGGCCAACGCCGACCAACAGATACGGGCGGTTGTCCTGGTTGAGCTTGGCATTGAAAAGGGTGACCGCCTCCGCGACTGCCTGACTGCGGCTGCGTTCGAAGCGTTGGGCGTCCACCACGATCAAATCTTTAAGGTTGGAGATCCGCCCGTTTCCCAGAACTTTGTTGCTCTGACAAATGAGCCGGGACGTATCGACGTCCTCCATCCGAAGCTCCTCGCCTTCGCGCGTGAGCACCAGCGGGCGAATCTGTAGAAAGCCGAATTCCGACGCCTCATCCGGTTGCCGAGCCAGCCGAACGGCAAACTCGATCTCCACCGGTTGCCCGAGCGCGTCCTCCCCCACTTTCACCAGCTCTTCAAGAAGCGGCGCGAGGGGGAAAATACCGTGCTTGAGAATCGGGGCGAAGCTCACGACCCGAGCACCCGGCCGGCCGAGCCCGTCGTAGACCACGTGATTGTCCGCCGAATACGTAGAACCCACCGCTTGTAAAGTACCGTCTGCTTCGGCCGCCTCCAGCCCGAAGCGCACCTCGCGCAAGTCCTCGCTGCCCTGCCGCTGGCGTTGATGATCGAGCTCCATTGCCCAGAAGTCGGACTGCGAGTTCGCGAGAATGTCCTCGACCGCGGAGAACTGCACCAGGTGCTTTGGATACTTGGGACAGAAGGACAGGCACTTGCCGCCTTCGACCACCGCCCGACCCAGGCCCAAGGCAACCGCGGCGATTCCGTCCTCGAAGGTCATCGGGGGAAGCGGGTAGAAGTTGCGAGAGCGCACTACCCCTGCGAAGTCTGGATAGAACCGCTGGCCATGCATCGTGCCCACCACCTGCTGGAGGATGACGGCCATTTTCTCCTCCTCCAGAGAAAAGGGCGTCGCGCGCAGGTATCCCTTGGCATGCTGGCTGAATGCCGATGCGTAGACCAGCTTGATCGCCTCCATCAGTCTTTCCAGTCGCGACAGAAGGCTGGGTTGCTGATTGGGGACCATGAAGGTTTCGTAGACCCCGGTGAAGGGTTGGTACTGCGAGTCCTCGAGCATGCTGGAAGAGCGCACCGCGAGCGGGTAACGGACCTCGTCAAGGAACGCCAAGAGCTCCTCGCGCAAAGAATCGGGTAGCTCGGCCGCCGAGAAGCGCTCCTGAATCTCCGCGTCGTTGTCGCAGTGGATCGCGAAGTCCAAAAGGTTGTTCTCGCTCATGAAGCGATCAAAAACCTCGGTCGCCAACACCAAAGCGGGCGGCACAATCACCCGGACGCGGGGAAAGCGGCCGGCGACGTTGTGGGTGCGCAGCAAGTGACGGATGAAGGCGAGACCACGCGCCTTGCCGCCGAGTGAACCCGCTCCGATGCGCTGGAAGAAGGAGTCTCCAGCCTTGAAGCTCCCAGCTCGAAAGTCCCCGATCAAGGTCGCGCTCTGCTCCCGGCGATACTCGCCGATCGAGTCGATCAGGTTTTGGCGCAGGTCCTCGAAGCTCGCGAAGTCAGAAACCTTCCGGGGTCGCAGCTTGCGAGCCAGAGCGAACTCGGTCCTCGCCATCAACCAGTGGGAGAAGTGATTGCGCAGACCGTGGTAGGCAATGCTCTCCGCGGGAACGGTGTGGAGAAGCCTTTCGAGCGAGCTCAAGTCGGTGGCGCGGGCCACGGTTTGCCGGTCGAGAGTGCGGAAGACGAAATCGCCGAATCCGAATTGCTCGGTCATCAGGCGCCGCAGATCCCGTAAGAATGTGGGCGAGCGCTTGTGCAAGAAGCCAAACCCCTCGGCGTAGGCGCGATCTCGCACATCGGCCCGGCTGGACTGCAGCACCACCGGGATGTCGGCGATCCGTTCGCGGGCCAGGTGCGCCAGTTGAAAGCCGGCCTCCGGGTTGGTGACGCCGTCCCGAGAAAACTCCAGATCCGAAATGATGCCGAGGAGGTTGTTCGGGTAGATTTCTACCTGCCGTAACGCCTCCTCGTAGTTTGAGCAGAGAAGAATCTTCGGCCGCGCCCGCATCCGCATCAGCTTGTGCGCGAGGTTGACCCCTTCCTGAATGACTCGCCGCGTCTGGGTGAACAGTTCGGTGTAAATCGCTGGAAGAAACGAGGAGTAGTATCGGATGTTATTCTCAACCACGAGCAGCACCGGCACACCCATCGCCGTGGTGTCGTGCAGGACGTTCCATTTGTCTTCGATGTATTTGACGATCGCGATCAGAATCCGGGCGTTGCCTTCCCACAGAAAAATGCGGTCGATGTCGCTCACCGGGTAGCGAGCGACGAAGTTCTTGACCTCGCGATAGTCGTAAGCGAGCACCACCACCGGAACCTCCAGCCCGGCGCGCTTGATCTCCGCCGCCAACTGCGCGGCGTCCATCTCGCCCACCGCGAGGTTGGTGACGATCAGGTTGAAGCGGGGCTGCGAGCGCGCGAGCAGAAGCGCTTCCGAGCAGTTGGAGACCTGCCGGATACCGGGGATCTTTTGCAGATTCAGCTCGAGCGATTCCTCGATGATCAGCTCGTTGAGGTTTCCGTCCTCGCGGAGGATGAAAGAGTCGTAGAGGCTCGAGACCAGGAGGATCTCCTGCACCCGGACGGGGATGAGATTCTCGAAGGCCTCGAACTGCGCTTCCTCGATCGGACTCATCGAGCCCCCGAGCCTACCACTCTAAGGGCGTAGTTTAGACCAAGCCCTGGTCAAGCATCGCATTGGCCACCTTGAGGAAGCCGGCGATGTTGGCGCCATTGACGAGGTTGCCCGGTGTGCCGTACTCGGCCGCGGTTTCATAGCAGGCGCTGTGGATGGCGATCATGATCTTGTGCAGCCGATCGTCCACTTCCTCTCGCGTCCAAGTCAGACGCATGCTGTTTTGCGCCATTTCCAAGCCGGAAGTCGCAACCCCGCCCGCGTTCGCCGCCTTGGCCGGGCCGTAGAGGATCCCCGCCTCCAGGAACAGTTTGGCCGCCGAGAGCGTGCTCGGCATGTTCGCTCCTTCGGCCACCAGCTCCACGCCGTTCTTGACCAGATGGGTGGCGTCCTTGCCGTTGATCTCATTCTGGGTGGCGCTGGGGAAGGCGCAGTCGGCCTTGACCATCCAGAGGGGATTGTAGTCCTGGTTCAGATCCGCCGGCTTGTAGACCGCCCTGTTGAAGCGCTCCGCGTATTCCTGAATGCGCCCGCGACGGATGTTCTTGAGCTCGATCACATATTCCAGCTTCGCGCGATCGATTCCATCCGGATCCACGATGTACCCGGTCGAATCGGAGAGCGAGATCGGCTTGGCGCCAAAGTCGAGCAGCTTCTCCACGGTGTATTGCGAGACGTTTCCGCTTCCCGACACCAGGCAAACTTTGCCCTCCAGCGATTCCTTGCGGGTCTTCAGCATCTCCTTGGCGAAATAGACACAGCCGTAGCCGGTGGCCTCGGGCCGGATCAGCGAGCCGCCCCAGGTGAGCCCCTTGCCGGTGAGCACTCCGCTGAACTCGTTGGCAAGCCGCTTGTACTGCCCGAACAAAAAGCCAATTTCCCGGCCGCCAACACCGATGTCTCCGGCGGGAACGTCGGTGTACGGCCCGATGTGCCGCCACAGCTCGGTCATGAAGCTTTGGCAAAAACGCATCACCTCATTGTCGCTCTTGCCCTTGGGATCGAAGTCCGAGCCGCCTTTTCCACCGCCCATCGACAGCGTGGTGAGAGAATTCTTGAACACTTGTTCGAATGCCAAGAACTTGAGGATTCCGAGGTTCACCGAAGGATGGAACCGCAGTCCACCCTTGTAGGGGCCGATTGCGCTGTTCATCCCGATCCGGAAGCCGCGGTTGACCTGGACTTCGCCCTGATCGTCGAACCAAGGGACTCGAAACATGATCACCCGCTCGGGCTCGACGATGCGCTCCAAAAGATGCGCCGCGCGGTATTCGGGGCGCCGTTCCAAAACCAGCTTCAGTGAATCGAGGACTTCTTGAACCGCTTGGTGAAACTCGGGCTCAGCGGGATTTTTTGTTTTCACCGAATTAATAACTTGCTCGATGTACTCACCGGCTTTGCCGGTCGGCGTCGCCAAATTTCCTGAAGTCATCCCGTTACCTCCTAATCCGTGAAGAGAGCGGGTGGTGCTTACTCAAAGCGACTGCCCCTGAACAGCCTTCGCCGACCGAGTCTATCGCCATCGGCCAATTGGATTTCCCGCACCGAGGGCATGCAAACGTCACACCAGCTGCGCGGAGGGATGAGATCTACCCGCAAACGGCGCAGCGCGGGGTTCGAGAGTTCGCCTTATTCTGCCCGAATGTTCGCGAACCGGAAGAGGAACTCAGGATTCAACATGCTGCTGTGTTCGCTCAGGCTAAGCTCGGTGAAGCCGTCCGGCGCACCTTGGAAGAGCTGGCCATCGATGACCACCTGCTGATCCTCATGGAGCTTGCCGATCTCCACGAACAGCGGCGACCCGTGGGCAATCAGAGTATCCGAGCCCACATCGGAGTTGGAGTTGCTCCAGGTCTTCAGAGTCACGCCGCAGGGCAGCCGAACTTCGACGACCGCGGAACCGTCCCCGGTCGTCCTGGGACGGGTCAGCGTTGCGGTCCAGCTCGATACTCGCGTGGTGCCGAGAGCCTGACGCAGCGCTTCGGCACGCGCCCAGCGCAGCTCCGCCACTTTGGATTCGTTGCCCGCGGCGGCGCTCAGCGACTGGTACTGCTGGGCGAAATCCCGGATGATGGTGCAGAAGGCTCCCTCTTCCGCGGGCGGATCTTGACGCAGCGGAGTCGCGAGCGCGGGCGGCAGAGCCGTCGAAGCCGCTGCGTTCGGCGCCGTGGCGACAGCCGCGATGGATGCGGCGCTGGCCGCGGTTGCCGCCGGAGCTGAGACCACCGCAGCAGTGGCGGGAGCTGTAGCCACCATGGCTGCCGGCACCGCTGTGGTCGGAGCCGCGGTCGTCGCTGTAACGGCTGGCGCACCGCTCGCCGCGGGGGTCGCGGTTGGCGCTACTGGCTTCGGCGCGCTTTTACTTGGTGGAGGACAGTTGCGAAGTTTCGATGTCAGGTCGTCGAGCTTTTCCCCTTCAGCCAGATGGTCTCCCGGAATCTGGCCCATATATACCTTCCAATACCGGTCTTCTTGCTCCTTCACTGCTTGGGGCAACTGTTCGCAATTCGGCTCGGCACCACGCGCCACGGTTCCGAGGAAAGTAAGCAGCGCGACCAACGAACAAGCTGAACGCATCACGACGCGCCTCCTCCCCAGGCGCGCAGTCTCCACCCGAAGGCGGTCAATTCGCAAGCACCCCCGATTGCGCCGCTCTAGTCTCCGGTGAAGCGAGCGAGCGAGTCGGACTCGGTAGGAACCAGAAGCAGGGAAGCGGTCCCACGGGGCGAGGTTCCGCCGACCGAGAACCCGACCCCGCTCAGAGCCGTGGACGCGGCTTCGAGCGTCAGTTGTCGGCTTCGACCAGCATCCTGAAGTAGTTGGTGCTAGCGCCGTCGACGATCGCCCAGGTGTCGTTCGTTATCCACACGTTGGTGGTATCGGTGTACCACATGGTGTTTGGGCCACTGCCGATGATCGGCGGCGCCGCATTGGAAAACGGGCCGGCCACGCCTTGGGTGCCGAAGAACGTGTCCGTCGGATGGGTGGAGTGAATCACCATCGTGAAGCTGTCGGGAACCACCACGCCCATACCGGTGAAGTCGAACGTCACGATTTGGCTGGTCGGAGGCATCACGACCTCAATGCTTTGCGTACCAATGAGCGTGCTTGGCTGCAACAGACCACTCGGATCCGGCGGGCCGTCGTTGAGGTAAATATCCGCCGTCCAAATATCGTCGGCCGGATCAGGCATGCCCGCGTCGTTGTTGAGCGCGATGACCGTGGTGATTCGAGTTAGGTTTCGCGCGGTTCCATCCAAAGTAATGGTATTGCCCAACTGGTCGCCTGGAACCGGCCGATTCGGCGTTCCGTCTTCCCCGAAGGGAACGTAGTTGGGCTCGAATGCGTCGGCTTGATACACCACATCCGCGCGGGCGCTTCGTCCCGCAATGACAAACATCGCCGAAAGGCACACCACGACCGCCAGATGGTATTTTCTCGACAACGCAAACATGCTGTTCCCCCTTATGAGAAGACCTGACCTCTACAACGCAACAACTTGGCGGTCAAGAGGGACCCGCAGTGAATTAATGACTGTTAAAAACACTCGTTTACATTTGGACAGCGGCAATCCGCTTCGATAGTCGCGACCAATCGGAGTCCACGCCGTCTACGGTTCCGTAAAGCGGGAAAACTCGACAATTCACCGCAAGCCGGGCCACCGTAACCCGCCCTCAGTTCCTGCATTTTCCACGTGGCTAACGCGGATCCTCCTCGACTGCGAGATTCGAGAGGCCTGCAGTTGCGTCTACGCGGCCGTCAAAGAAGTGAGAGCGGATGAGATCAGGTTCTTCCGATCTCTGATCTGGATCCGGCTGCTCGGCCGCTTGGGTAGCCCAGCTCACTACACCAAGGACGCCCCGCTTGGCCCTCTCCCGCAGCTACTCAACCTGCATGAACGCCGCGCTTGTACATAAGATCTCGCACGTCAAGCTTGGTGGGCAAATTCAATCGGCCTGACATTGCCAAATGTGGAATGCCTTTTGATTAGTTACGAAAGTTGCTCTCTTCCCACTCAGCTGATCGTTTCCGCTTTTGGCGTGAAGCCGATTTTCTCTCTATTTTCGGGCTTCGAATTGCACCTTCAGGCAACCCACGATTGGGTTGCACCGATCTCTCCCTAAATCAAATCGCTTCCCCTCTTGTCGGCGGAGTCGAATTCGGTATAGAGGAATTGCAAGCAAGGGGTGCACGGGATCGACTCGAGATCTCGTGCGACTGGTACACGCCACGTTTTCTTGGGGGGTTCAATGGAACGACGATTAAGGACAAAGGTAGTGGCCGTGTTGGTAGGGGCGGCTTTCGCGGCGCTCATGAGCCAAGCGTCGGTCGCTCGCGCTCAGGTTCGCTATCAGCTCGACAGCGGAGCACCGACCCAGCGGTTCAACAACAGCGAGCTCGATGAGACCGAGGACAACTGGGTAGCCAATTCCTATCAGGTGGTAGACGGCGGGACGCACATCATTGCCGTCGAATTCCCGATCGGCACCGCCTATTCAAACAAACCTGCCTCCGCTGCCATCTACCAGGGCTTTGACCTGCTGGATCCTACCGCCGGCGGTGGGCTAATCCGCCTCTCAACGACGGATTTTGTCATCAACTCGCAGCAAGGAGATACCATCACCGTCGTCTTGGATACTCCCGCGGATCTCAACGTTGACGACATTTTCTATGTCGCGGTCCTGATACCGCAAGTGCAATTCCCGGGCGGAACGGAGTTTCCGTGGTACAATGACGGCACTACCTTGCTGAATCGATCGTTCTTCGACGTTGGCCCCGCCGAAGGTGCCCCCTACGATCTGGACAACACCGCAAACGCGACTGTGAATGGTGCTACCCACCCAGTGGTAGGCCCTGACGTTCAGAGCCCTGGCACCACGTTCATCCGAGCCATCGCGACCGACGGTACATAGCAACCTTGGCAATGCTCGGGACGGATGGGACACGCCGTCCGTCCTCGGCCATTGCGGCATTGATGTTTCTGTTTGTGTGAGAACGCAGCGCCAAGACCAGCGTCGCTGTCGGTGCTAGCAATCACTCACATTGGGCCGCGAAGCACCTGCACAGGTAGCATAGGTCTAGAAGTCGATCGCGCTCCGGAATATGCGAGGCTTCAGCTGTGCGTAATTCGCTTTGGATTTGCCAACTTTCTCGTGCCTGCTTGCTCCTCAACCTGGGCATTTCCGCCTGCGCTGCTGCCTTCGAAGGGCCGCAGAACCCAGCCGACGGGCATTCCCCGGAAGCCCACTCTCATCATCACGAAGAGGCCAGCATGGATCATGAGACGGTCAGCGCCGATCACGAGTCCCACTTGGAGGACCCTCTAGGCCTCTCGATGAGCCGCGAGGGATCTGGGACGGCTTGGCAGCCGGACTCCACGCCGGTGTACGGCCATCACTTCATGGCCGCGGACTGGATGCTGATGCTGCACTACAGTCTCCAAGCTGGATACATCGATCAGGGCAGCACCCGCGGAGATTCTCAATTCACCAGCATGAATTGGGTGATGTTCATGGCCCAGCATGCGCTGCTTGGGGGGCAGTTCACATCGCGGGTGATGCTAAGCGCCGAGGCGCTCACCACCGGAGGTAAGCGGGGCTATCCGCTGTTGCTGCAGACCGGAGAGTCGGTCGATGGCGAACCGCTGCACGATCGGCAGCATCCGCATGATCTCTTCATGGAAGTGGCGGCAAAGTACAACCATGCCCTCGCGGGAGACTTCGCGCTGGAGGTGTATGCGGCGCCCTCCGGAGAACCTGCGCTGGGGCCGGTCGCGTTTCCACATCGCTCATCCGCTTCGGCCAACCCGCTGGCGCCCCTGGGTCATCATTGGCAGGACTCGACCCACATCTCATTTGGAGTAGTGACGGTGGGCCTCTACACTCGCCAGCTGAAGCTCGAAGGTTCCTGGTTCAACGGCCGAGAACCCGACGAGAACCGGTACGACTTCGACTTTCACCCATTGAACTCGTACTCGGCCCGGCTCTCCTACAATCCGCTCGCGGACTTGAGCTTTCAAGTGTCCTACGGCTACCTCAAAAGCCCCGAAGAGCTGGAGCCGGACATCAGCGTGCAACGGATCACCGCGTCAGGCACCTACAACCGCCCGCTCCAGGCCGGCAATTGGGCGACCACCGCCGTCTTTGGCCACAACATTCCGTCGTCCGGCCCATCCACCAGCTCGGCCCTCCTCGAGTCCAATTTCGAGCTGAGCCGCAATACCGTCTTTGGACGACTGGAGTTCATTCAGCGGACGGGCAGCGATCTGGTTTTGCCGGTGGCGGACGCCCAGTCCGTTTTCAACGCATTCGTCCTCGAGCTCGGATACGTGCGTGACTTCGAATTGGGACCTACGACGATCGGCTTCGGAGCGGTGGGTTCTGCGAACTTTCTCAGCGGTGGGCTTCAGCCGTTCTATGGTTCCAAAGTTCCATTAGGCGGAATGGTATTTCTTCGTTTGCGCCCGGGCGCTGTGGCGCACACCGGCCACTCCCACTAACGTCCGGAGTGACGCCGCTATCAAGCACGCAACTCGGCGGCTGGCGATTCGCTCACAACCTGCGCTCGCCAATGTGAGAAGAAGCCTGGATGGCGAGAGCGCACCTCGTGGGGCCGGCCGCTGTCGATGATCCGCCCCTGCTCCATCAAAATCACGGTGTCGAAATGCGCTAGCAAATGGAGCCGATGGACCGATGAGATCACGCATGCTCCGACAAGCGCGGGCATCAGTCGTTCGTAAATCTGCGCCTCGGTCACCACGTCCATGTTGCTGGTCGGCTCATCCAACAGCACCATCGCGGCATCCTTGGCCGCCAACAGCCCCCGTGCCAGTGCTAGCCGTTGCTTCTGGCCGCCCGAGAGGTTGAGGCCGCGCTCCGAGATCACGCTGTCGTAGCCGTGGGGTAGCTGCGCGACGACCTTGCTGAACCCTGCAAGCTCGCAGGCGCGCTCGATTTCCGTCGCTCGGCAAGGCAGCCCCATGGTGATGTTTTCGCGAACGCTGGACTCGAACACCTCAGGATCTTGAGGCAGCAGCAGTGAGATCGATCCGAGGTGCTTGAGGTCGAGACGAGCGCCATCTACGTAAATGCTGATCCGCTCGGGATCGGTGAGACCGGCGAGAATCCGAAGCAGCGAGGTCTTTCCAGCACCGCTAACGCCGACCAAGGCGATTCGCTCTCCCCGCCGCAGCTCGAAGGACAGATCGTCCAAAGTCGGCCGGCCTCCAACCGTCCGCGGATGAACGAACCGTAGGTCTTCCACCAGAATCTGCTGCCAAGCGTTCGGCACCGCCAAGGCGTCGATCGGACGCACTGGGGTGGAAAAAATTGGATCCACGTCGGCGACCTCGGTCTTTTGCCGGACCAACTCGTGCCAATGCATCGCCATCGCCCCGACCACGGTACCCACTTGCTGGGAATACTGATGAACCACCACCGCGGTGCCGACGCTGATGGATCCTCGCTGGCGCCATTCCAAAAAGGCGTAGAGCGCAACCAAACCGGTGCGCATCGCGTTGTTCAGCAGATCCACCCCGCCCCATTTCACCTCGTTGAAGACGATGTTCCGGCGCAGCGGCGCGAAGACCTCGAGCAGGCGCGCTCCGAGCATTTTACGCATCGGCTCCTGCAATCTCAGGGTGAGCACACTGGCGATGTTGGCGAGGCAGTCGAACAAGGCGGAGCCGTAGCGTCGCTCGGCCCGGTTCTCCTCCCGCACCAGGCGCACCATGAAGCGATCGATTCGCACCACGAAGCAGGCGATGGCGGCATAACCGACGAGGGCCGCGATTCCGGTTTGCCACGAGAGCAGGAAGAGCGCCGAAATCGGTCCAACCACGCTCACCGCATTCTGCAAATAAATGAACTGACTCTGAGCAAACGCGAACAAGGAGCTGCTTCCCTTGGTGATCCGGTGCAGCGTGTCTCCAGAATGTTGCTGCTCGTGCCAACGAATCGGGAGCGCGAGGACTTTGGCGTGGAGTGCATCGGCAAACCGCTCGCGAACGGCCAGCGCGTTGAAGCGCTCCAGGATTCGCGCCGGCCCATGCATTACCCAGGCAACCACCACGGCCGCGAGCATCAGCAGCAGCTCATTTCTCGCCCGGGTAATTCCCTCCAAGCCGCGGGCCTGCAGCGCATTGACCGCCTCACCGAAGAACCAGGGGATGGTTAAGCGCACCGCCTGCGCGAGGACAAGCAGAGCGACGAAAAGGACCACCCGGTGCCGGCGCCCCTGGGCGTGTCGCCACAGCGTCCGATAGAGATTGAAAATGCTACCCGCTGCCGGTGCGCACGAAGGAGAGCCGCTCAGCAAGTTTACCAGCCCGCGAGGGATTCTTCGAAGAGGTGAGTCAGGTCCGTTTCACTTGCAGGCCGCGGCGACAGCTTGGTGACGCGCGCCTGAGGCAACGTGCCTTGGACCAGCGCGGGAATGTCGGACTTGCCGTAGCCCACGGATCTCAGCCCATTGGGCATCTTCAGGCGCTGCATGATCTCCACCAGGCGGTCGGAAAGAATTTTCCCGGCGTCCTCGGGCTTGGCTTTAGAGACGTCGGCGCCAAGGATGCCGGCGGCGGTGAGATGCCGGTCCGGGCACGCCTGGGCAGTGAACCGGAACACCGCTGGTGCGTTCAGGATGACCGACATGCCGTGCGGCACCAAGGGATGATCCACCGCGAATCCCTTGGGCCGAAAATCCCGCACCATTCCCGCCACCGGGTACGACATCCCATGCGGAAGGTGCACTCCTGCATTTCCGAATCCGATCCCGGCATACGACGCCGCGAGCAGCATCTTCTGCCGCGCTTCATCGTCACTGGGATCCTCGACCGCGCGAACGAAGTACTTGGACACCCACCGCAAGGCTTCGAGCGACCAGAGATCGCTGATCGGATTCGAGCCCTGATACGCGGGGCGCATCACCGGGCGGTCGGGGCGGGAGCGCTGATGGAAAGGCAGCGCAGTGTAAGACTCGATCGCGTGGCTGAGGACGTCAAATCCGCTGGTGGCCGCCACTTCCGGCGGCATGGTTCGGGTGTTATCTGGATCCAAGATTCCGATCGTCGGCTTCAGCCGTCGGTGCGCGATGCCGGTCTTCGCGTGCAGCGGCTTGTAGTCGAAGATCGCCACCCCCGTAGTTTCGCTGCCGGTGCCCGCCGTGGTGGGCACCGCGATCAACGGCTTGAGCGGTCCGGGAACAGGCTGACCCTTTCCGATCGGCGCATTCACGTACTCCAGGAAATCCGCCGGGTAGGTGGAGTAGAGATTCGCTGCTTTGGCGGTGTCTATCGTCGACCCGCCCCCCACCGCGACGAAGGTGTCGAACTCGCCCTCGGTCGCGAATTGCGAGGCCTCACGAAAGGAAGCATCCGTCGGTTCGACCCGAACCCGGTCGAAGAGCTCGAATGACACCCGACTTTCCCGCAGGCTCTGCACCACCGTGGCCACCGGCGACAGCTTCGCGAGGTTCGGATCGGTGAGGACCATGACACGCTTGGCCTTCATTTCAGCGAGATCCATCCCAATCTCGCGGGTGACACCCTTGCCAAAGCGAATGCTGGACGACGCGAGCTCAAACGCGTATTCGGACGCCATCGGGGACTCCTCAGGAGGGCTGGGGTGCACGACGAACGCGGCTGGTTCCGACGCGCCAGCCGAACCACACGACCGCAAGGCTCATCGCGGCGAGCACTATCACCACGCTGATTCGAGAGAACAGGGTGAAAAAGTTGAGGGTGGCGCTCGAAAGTCCCGTGAAGGCGAGCCCGACCACGGGCAGCACGGGGACGCCACACCCCGCAAGCGAGCAAGGGCCGGTGGTCAGCCCGAAGATGGTGGTGACTGCGCCAGCCACGCCCGCGGGACGAGCAACGCTGGACGGCACGCCGCACGCTTGCCCCTCGCGACGGCGGTATGACCAAAGCGCGAAGTACGCACCGAAGACCAACGATGTAAGAATGACTCGGACGAGGGTTGGCACGTCGACGATAAACCCCCACTCCACTCCGTCCGGGCCGTCGGCGGTCACCCAGGCGAGCGCCATGTTGGAGAGGAACGACAGCTTGTTGGCCAGCGGGGTCTCCGAGGCGAGGTATTCGGGCAGTCGCGACAGCCACGGATTGAAGGTGAAGTAGTCCGGCCGCTTTCGGACAAGCGCCAGAACCAAAACCGGAACCACCAGATTGAAAATCGCCACCGCGGCCGCTACGCCGAGCGCGACTTTGCGCTCGGCCCGAAGAGCGGCACCGATGCCGCGCAACGTGTTGATGATCGCCGATGAAATCCGCTGAAGCATGCAGCTCGTCCTTTGACGCGGGCCAACATATGTGAGCAAGGCTCTTATCGACAACGCCTAGCGGCTGGAACCGACTGGACGGGCCACAGGGAAGGCAATGCCGTACCGTTGGCCGAGCTCGACCAGCGAGTCGTAGTGCTCGCGGTCCACGGTGATGCCTTCGCGCGCCTGTTCTTCGGCTCGCTCCGCCTCAGGCTGGCCGGGAAAGAGAACCGGACCTGGCGCTTCGGGGATCAGTGGCGCGCTGGTAAGCTCTTCCAAGAGTTGCTCGAGCCGACGTTCGAATCCGGCGCCGGAGTCCAGGGCAGCGGGATCCAGCGCCATGAAGAATTGGCCCAGGTTGGAGGGCGCTTCGGTCGAGAACAGCCCGATGATATTCGGGCCGAATGCGGCGTCCGCGAGGATTCCGGTGAGCGCCTCGACCATTAAGGCGAGGCCGTAACCCTTGTAGCCACCGGTTTCCTCTTTTCCACCGAGGGGCTGCAGAGACCCTTCCAGCGCTGCTTGCGACGTGGTAGCGGGCGATCCGTCCGGGGCGATTGCCCAGCCGGGCAAAATGGGCTCGGCTCTTCGGGCCGCGACTTCGATTCGGCCGCGCGGCACGGTGGAGGTTGCCATGTCCAGCACCAGCATCCCGAAGCGACCCGCGGGAGCGGCAAACGCAATTGGGTTCGTGCCGAGCAACGAAATCCTTGACCGCGTGGGCGCGACGATCGGCGAGGTGTTGGTAAGACTCAGACCAATCAACCCTTGGCGCGCAACTCGCATCGCGTACCAACCCGCAATTCCGTAATGATTGGCGTTGCGAAGAACGGAGATCGCGGCTCCAGTTTGCCGCGCCCGTTCGATGGCATCGTCGGTTGCGACCCGGCCCGAATGATGGCCCCACCCATTGTTCGCATTGAAGCGCGCCAGCGCCGGTTTTCCGCCTTCCTTCGTGGGCCGCGCCCTTGGGTCCACGATGCCAGCCTCGATCAGCTTGAGATATTGCGGTAGGCGAGCGGTCCCGTGCGACGCAATTCCGCGCAAATCCGAAGCGAGAAGCAGCTCGGCGACATCGGCGGCGATGTCCGACGGTGTTCCGCAACAGCGGATCAGCGCGTCGGTCCAGCCGCGCAGGCGCTCCGGGTCGACGACGAAGCCATCGACGGGCTCTGAATAGCCGGGCATCCTACGAACGAGGTACTAGCAGGCCGGCCAGGTGGCGCATAGGTCCACCCAGATGCCGTCCTGGTCTACCTCGATCCGATGGACGGGATGGATTTCCCACAGAGTGCCTCGGCTCAAGTCCACCTCGGTGGGGTGCTCCGGATCCCACATCCTCCAGCCGGTGATCCGCACGTGCGCCCGCGCCGTGGCCAGCCGTTGAATCACAGTCGAATTCCATTCCGGGTGTTGGGCGAGCGTTCTTGGCGTCACCTCAACCACCAGCCGGTGTCCTCGGCAGTAGGCCGAAAGGCAAAGTGGGTCCTCGCCGCCGCTCTCGTCGACCAGATACTCGAGCGCCGAGACGAAGATGTGGAAATCAACGCACGGCTGAACGGCCGTGGAGCAGTTGCAAGTCTCGCGACTTTCGATGTTGCGCTGGGTCAGAATGCCGTCCACGACGGCCGGCTGACATTCCCAATCCTGCACGTCGGTGAGCGCCTCCGCTGGCCATTGGGCGCGATCCGGAACCAGCAACTCGAAGCGGTGCTCCCACACGTACGGGGGTGCCTCCGATCGATGCCAATCCACCATGTCCTTGATGCTGAACGGCACGAGCTCCAGGTCGGGCGGCAGCACGTCGCGGTTTTTGAGGCGGTTTAGGAGTGGATGAGTGCCGGTGCCCTCCGGCGGGCAATCGACGCCTAAGCAGGTGAATACCCCAGTGGTGTAATCCGGGAGCGCGCATATCTCCGGGTCCGGGTTTTGCGCCAGTGCCAACGCCGGCGCGAAAGTCAGCGCGCACGCGCCCAGCCGACTTGCAAGCGAAGCCATGGTCCCTCTCCCCCGTCTAACGAGGCGGAAGCTTTGTGCCGGAGCTCGTTGTGACAGTCCGCCTCTTACATCACTTCAAAGATGTTCGGCAGAGGAAGGCTCAGCGGTATCGCGCGACAGCCCCCAGCAGTACCTCGGGGTTGAGGGGCTTGGTGAGGACCCGTTCCGCGTCGATCTCAGCCGCAACGTCGGAGACTGCCGAAATGACGATGACCGGAATGCTCGCTAGGGTTGGATTCTTCTTCTGCTCGGCCCGAAACTGCCAGCCATCCATGACTGGCATCATCAAGTCCAACAGGATCAGCTTGGGCCGCTCCTGGCTACGAAGATAATCCAGCGCTTCCCGCCCATCGGCGACTTCAGCGACCCGATAGCCTTCATCCTCGAGTAATTCCTTGAACGACGAGCGAATCTCCGGGTTGTCGTCGACGACCAACACCAAGCTTGATGAATTTTCGCCCAAGGGTGCTCTCGCCTTCGCCGGACTGATTCTCAGCCCAGCCCTGCAACGCTGCAACAAGTGCAACCTGCAACATCAAGCGGGCCTGGATTTCAATACCCGCAAATTCAACCGCTTGCGGATGGCAGACCTGGCACGACAGCTGCTCAAGGCAGAGGAACTGCCGTCCCTCCGATGACAGGGTTTTGCCGCGAGTTGCGCTTCTTCTGGAGAGGATACAACTCACGAAGGAGTTCCGGATGGGCAAAACACCGAACTCGTGGCTGCTTCTCTTCGCCTGCATCGGTTGCGCGGCTTCCGGTACGGGAACGTCACCGGCGCAGAGCAGCACCCCTCACACGCGTAAGGTCGCAGCGAGTGCGGCGACAGCCCTCGATTCGCTTTCCAACGTGGCTGAGAAGAGCTACCGAGCGGCTCTGGTGCGGCCAGTCCAGGAACGACAGCGTGCATCGTTCCCGATCGAAAGCGCTTTGGCTCGTCGGGACTTGACCGAACTCGAAGTGGCACTGGCCGAGGCGCCTTCAGAGCACCCGCTGGATCGCACCGCGAGGCGATTCGCCACCGCGGCCGAAGCCTTGCTGCTGCGCCTGTGGGGGCCGGCGCGACGCGTGGGCGAGCGCGATTTCGCGAAGAGCGCATCGTTGGAGTCGCTGCTCGCCACTCACGATGTCTTTCAGCAAGCAGCTGCTCAACTGCGATTGGAGCTTGAACGCGCCGTACGCTCGAGCACGGTGTTGGAAGCCATGCGTACCGACAACTCGCGCGGCGCCGACTAGCCAGATCCCCTCGCGCACCGTTTGTTCTTCGCGGAATTGGAATTATCGGCTATCGGTCTGAGCAGCTCGGAAACTCACTGGTGCGGGAGGAAAGATGCCGGCGTACGTGATTGTCCAAATCGAAGTCACCAATCCCACGCAATACGAGAAATACAAGGAACTGGCTCCTGCTGTGGTCCGACAGTACGGTGGACGGTATCTGGTGCGAGGGCAACCGGTCGAGACACTCGAGGGCAGCTGGTCCCCGAGGCGCTTCGTGATTCTGGAGTTCGACTCGATCCAGAAAGCCAAAGCCTGGTGGAACTCGGCTGAGTACCGAGAACCGAAGCGGTTGCGCCAGGCATCTACGCGCACCGAGATGATCTGCGTCGAAGGGATAAGCCAGGTCACCTGACTTCGAGCGCCTTTTTGACTGAGCCGCGAGCCGCGTGCGAAATTTGCGGGCCGTGAGCGGGTCCTCGAATGAGCAACTGACCGAACTGTTGCGTGCGTGGAGTGGAGGCAGCCCGCAAGCGGCCGAGAGACTGCTCCCGCTGGTCTACGATCAGCTTCGCGGGCTGGCGGCGCGGCAACTTCGAGCAGAGCGCAGCGACCACACTCTTCGCCCGACCGCCTTGGTGCACGAGGTGTTTTTGCGCCTCGCAGACCAGCATGAAGGAGCGCTGCAGAACCGGGTTCAATTCTTTGCGCTCGCTGCCCAGGCGATGCGCCGGATACTTTTGGATTACGCGCGCGCACGGCATGCTGCGAAGCGCGCAGGTAGCCGCGAACGTATTAGCCTCAACGAGCAGCCAGCTTCCGAAGGCGGGCGCGACCTCGATGTGATTGCTCTCAACACCGCGCTGGAAGAGCTGCAGGCGATTGATCCCGAGAAGGTTCGCCTCGTGGAATTGCGGTTTTTCGCGGGCTTGAGCGTTGAAGAGGTGGCGGAAGTGCTCGGGGTTTCTCCCTCCACCGTGGCCCGCGAGTGGCGGCTGGCCAAAGCCTGGCTTTATCGCCGCCTGGAAGACCCCGACACCGCCTAAGGGCCGGTTGGCGATTCCGCGAACTTCCAGCGCTGCAGCCCGAACTGGAAGCGGTGCTTGCCGCGGATCGCCTCGCAGGGGACCTCCTCGAAAACGATTCTGGGGTGCTTGTCATGCCGCGGCGCGCGATGTTAGGGACCGGCAGCGCCTTACATTTCAGCCCTGGAGTGACGATGCTACGCACCTGGGTGGTGGTTTGCGATGCCAGCCGATGCCGGATCTTCGACGTCGGACCACGCCGTGACAAATGGAAGATGATTCAGTCCATCGAGTACCCGCAGGGTAGAGCCAAGGGCCACGAGCTGCTCACAGATAAACCGGGTCGCAGCCAGCAGAGCGGCGCGCTGATGCGTCCCGCGATCGAGCCAAGCACCCAGCCGCATGAGGTGGAAGTCGAGCGATTTGCCCACCAGATAGCAAAGCTTCTCGAGCTGCGGCTGGCGGAAAACGCGTTTCAGCGGCTGGTGCTGGTATCGCCCCCCCATTTTCTCGGCACCCTGCGTTCCGCCCTGAGCACCCACGCCGCCAAGCATGTCGCCGTGAGCATCGACAAGGACTACACGTCACTCGAGCCAGCGGAGTTGCTGGAGCGGGTGCCACTTTAAGCCCGGGGAAGCTCGAAGCATCCGATCAGCGGCACGTGATCGGAGAGGCCGTAAAAGTCCCCGTTGATGTCTCCAAACGGCCGGGTGCCCTGAAGATCGAGCCAGCGGATTCCGCCGCCGTAGAACAGGTGGTCCAGGTGCATCCGCAGCCGCATGAATCCCGCGGTGGGAAACTTCTTCGGTACGCGGCCGTCGATTTGTCCCATCACCTGCTGGGCGCCGGAGAACTCCGCCGATTCCGTCAGGTAGCGATACACCGGTGAACCAGGAGGCGAATTGAAATCCCCGGCGATCACGAACGGCTCGTTGCCCGCGTGGCGCTTCACGAAAGAGGCCAGGGATTTGGCTTCGTGCACTTGATTGACTCCGAAACCCATTTTTTCGCGCGTCGCCCAAAACTCCCGCGCAAACGGGGTGGGCAGGCTTAGGTGGGTGTTGAAAACGTGCAGTGGCCGGCCGGCATCGTCCTTGAGTCGAACGTGAGCGCAAATCCGGCTCTGCTTCCGATCCTTGAGAATGGCGACGTGGTGATGAGTGATCAGCTCCGGCAGCCCGGCGTTGTGTCGATCCACGTCGAAGGTGCGGGTGTTGACGATGATCGCCAGCCCGGTGGTGTAAATGGGAACGCCTCGAAAGCGATAGGTATGGGCGCGAAAGTAGTAGGCCTGGTAGGGGAAGGTTGTCCCTCGCCTCGCATACGCTTCCTCCAACTCGCCCATGAACGACTGCAGCTGCGTCTCCCGAGCAGTCGCCCTTCGGTAGGCGATGCTGGAGCGGATCGAGATGGTCTCCACTTCCTGCAGGCAGATGATCTGCGGACTCGGCGACAGCCGAGCGATCCGTTCGGCGATCAATTGTTTCGACGCGCGGGTGCTCGCGAGGCCGCGTAACGCGTGACCGAAATAGCGCACGTTGTAACTCAGCAGGTGAACAGCGCGGGCAGCCATGTTTGGAGCACAAATGATACGACAGGCGACGCCAATTGTACGGCCGCGCAAAACCGCGCAGCGGGTGAAACTGTTCCTCTGCTTGGCGACCCCCTACCCGCCGTTAGGCAATCCCCACTTTTGCGATCAGCTCGCGCAATACTTCGTTGGGGCAAGGCTTTCGCAGCAGATGGATGTTGCTGCCCGACGGAGCTCGGACTTTGTCGAAACCGGTGTGAAGAACGCACCTGACGGAGGGGTAGCGCAATTTGATCCGCTCCAGAAACGACATTCCATCCATGCCGGGCATCTGGTAGTCGGAAATGATCAATGTCGGGACCTCCGACTCCACCATTCGCTGGGCCTCTTCGGCATCGTAGGCAAAGCGCAGGCGCGTGGGCGTGTCCTTAGCGATTCTCTTAATCAACGACTCCATCAGCGGATCGTCGTCGACCACCAGCACCGAAGGGTTGTGAGGCGTCAATGTCATGAGATCCGCATCCCGCATTGAGTAAGAGCCTTCAGCCATCTCCTTGTTGCTTGTTTCGACGAGCGAGGGATTCATGAATTTAATTGCGAGTAGGAGAGTGCATCACATCGACGAGCAACGAACAGAAGTGATGCAAAACGAAGGCCCAAACCTCAGAAAGCCTGGTCGACCGGCATGCCTGTTGCGCTATAAGCCGGCAACAGCACGACGGAGGCACCGATTCCCGACCTCATCCATACGACCTTGGGTTCCCTACGGTGCGCAGTGCTCTCACCTTCCGAGGTTACTTCTCCACAGCTGGCGCTGGTGTTCTGCCACGGCTTCGGCGCTCCCGGAGACGACCTGGTTCCGCTCGGCAGCGAATGGATCCGTAGCCAGCCACAACTTGCTGTTGTGCGTATGGTTTTCCCGGAAGCTCCGCTGCAGCTTCCAGCGGTGTACGGAAATGGGCGCGCCTGGTGGCCCTTGAATGTCGAGGCCTTGATGGAACGCCAGGCCACTGGATTCGGTCTAAAACAGCTACAAGAGGACACCCCTGACGGCCTTCCCAAGGCGCGGCGCTCACTCCTTTCCCTGGTCGATGAGTTGGCCCGCCAGAGCCGCCTGCCGGTGTCGCAGGTGGTGCTGGGCGGTTTCTCCCAAGGGGCGATGCTGGCCCTGGACGCGGCGTTGCACCTGGAGGACCGGCCAGCGGGGGCGGTGCTTTTCTCCGGAAATCTGGTGGCTCGGCCGGAGTGGGAACGTCGCGCCCGCAACCGCGCGGGTCTACCGGTTTTTCAAAGCCACGGGCGCCAGGATCCGCTGCTGCCATTCTCGGGGGCTGAGGCCCTTCGAGATCTGCTGGTTCAAGCCCGCATGGCCGTGGAGTTCCTGGAATTCGACGGCGGCCATACCATCCCACCATCGGTAGTGAATCGGAGCAGTCAGTTCCTGCTCGCTCGGCTTCGCGAGGCCAGCAGCGATGATAATGTGAGTGACCGATGAAAAACGCCCTCGAGAGCTCGCGGGTGATTCGAATGCCGCAATCCGAGGCACCTGCGGCATTGCCCTTGGACCGCGAGCTCCTGATGAAGATGCACGACTTGATGGTTAAGTCCCGCGCCCTCGAAGAGAGATTGATCCAGATGTACCGCCAGGGGCACGGATACTTCTGGATCGGCGGCCCGGGCGAGGAGGCTTTCAACGTTCCGCTCGGATTGCTGATCAAAAAGGGCCAAGGCTTGGATTACGACTACCTCCACTTCCATTACCGTCAATCGGCGACGCTGATGGCGATGGGCGAGGATCCAATCGGCGCATTGCGCCAGATGAAAAATACCGCGACCGATCCGTATTCCGGAGGCAGGAACTTCGCTGGACATTTTTCAATTAAGCGCTGGAACGTGGTTCCGGTCAGCTCGCCCATTGAAGTCCAGTACCCGATGGCGCCCGGCACTGCGATCGCGCAAAGGCGCCACGGCGGCGACGGCATCACCATCGTCACCGGCGGAGATGCCGGGACCGCCGAAGGGGATTTCGCGAGCTGCTTGGTCTGGAGCTCTCGCCCCGGAAACGAGCTGCCGATCCTGATCATCGTCGCCAACAACCGCTGGGGCATCTCCACCGCGGCCTCCACCGTCCAAGGCTGTACCAACATCTCGGATCGAGGAAAGGCCTTCAACATCCGCTCCAAAACCATCGATGGGAACGATCCGGTGGTTTCCTATCAGGTGCTGAGCGAGGCGATGGCCTACGTTCGCCGAGAGCGCAAACCCTTTCTGCTGGAAGCGCTGGTCTCCAGGTTGTACGGCCACTCCTCGGCCTCTGGCGCGAATTTCGTTTCCGAGGAAGTCGACTGCATCTCCACCTACGAGCAGTGGCTGGAGGACAAAGGAGTGGCAAACCGGAGCCATTTCAACGAGGTGCGTGCTCGTTGGAACCAGGAGATGGCGGATCTGGCTCGCAGAGTACGCGACGAGCCCCAGCCTTCCGCCGATTCCATCTGGAACTTCATTTACGCGGAGAAGAAGTAGCCATGGCGAGCATGGCACAGGCTATCCGAATGGCGCTGCATTATGCCGAGGAGAAACTCGGCATTACCGACGTCTTCGGCGAGGACGTCGGGCCCCCCCTGGGCGGGGTCTTCACCACCACGCAGGGGCTAAGAACCGCCTGGAACTCTCCCCTCGACGAGAGGGGAATCATCGGGGTGGCGATGGGGCTTGCCTTCGCCGGGCAACATCCGGTCGCGGAGATCCAGTTCTGCGACTACCTCTTCAACTCCATCGATCTGCTCAAGCTTGCTGGAGGCACCTACTGGGCCTCGAACGGCGATTGGAATCTGCCGATGGTGGTGAAGACGCCGGTGGGCTCGGGCATCCGGGGGTCCATCTACCACTCGCATTCGTTCGACGCGACGATCACCCGGATCCCGGGATGGAAAGTGGTGATTCCCTCGACGCCGCTCGACGCCTACGGGCTGATAATTTCGGCCTGCCAGGAGCCCAATCCCGTTATGTACCTGGAGCCCAAAGCGCTGCTTCGGATGCGAGGCGATGAATTGATTCCGGGCGAGCCCGCGGATGACCGGACACTCTCGAGGATGATCGACGCGCCCCTCGGCGACCGCACGGGTTGGACGCCCAAGTGGCCACAGCTTGAGCCCTATTCAGTGCCAATCGGGAAGGCGAAGATCGTTCGTGAAGGAAATCAGCTTACCGTCGTGAGCTACGGCAGGACGCTTCCGCTCTGTGTCAAGGCTGCCGGCGGCCTGCGGGACGAGGGCATCGAGGCCGAAGTCATCGACCTGCGCACCCTGTATCCGTACGATTGGGAAACGCTCAAAGCCTCGATTCAGAAGACCGGGCGCGTACTGTTCGTCAACGAGGATACCGAGGTCACGAACTTCGGCGAGCATCTCATCCGACGCACCACCGACGAGCTTTTCTACCATCTGCTGGCGCCACCTCGGCTTCTGGCGGGAAAATTCGTCCCCGGCGTTGGACTGGCGGACAGCCTGGAGATGGCGTCGGTCCCGCAACTGCCGGATGTTAGCGCGGCGATCCGCGCTCTGGCCGCCGAGGAGGCCTAAGGTCGGAATCCCGAGCCTTGCCTGCCCGCCTGCCCTACAGAGGTGGTGCGGGACTCCCGGCTAATGGCTATTGAGAATATGGGTTGCGCTATATCGTCACTCCAGTTGCGACGCGTGCCGATCGCGTCAAAGATCTCCAAAGGAAGCGTCCATGACTCGGCTCCTGATCCCAATCGTTGCCCTCGCCGCTCTCATCCACTGCGCCACAGCCCAGATCAAGCCTGGCCCTGGCGCCCAAGTCGTGCCGCCCGGCGTCGCCACTGCGAGCGCCAACGGCGTTCGGTTCTGGGTGGATGGAGACGCGTGGAAGGGTCGCCCATCGGACCTCACCGACGTGCTCACGCCAATGTACGTTGTCATCGAGAACCACAGCGGGCGTCCCCTCAGGGTCACGCACGCGCAGTTCCAGCTCATTGGCTCGTCGAGATTCCGTTACCACCCGCTGCCGCTGATCCCCGCTGGCGATACATCGCCGCCGCCCGCCGCGCCCTCAGCGCCGCCACCCGATGCGCCCTCAGCGCCGCCACCCGCTGCGCCCTCAACGCCGCCGCCTTCCACCGCACCGCCGCCTCCTCCCAGCACCCCTCCTCCGCCTCCGGTCAATCCCTCCGCGCCGCCGAGTCAGCCTTCTGAAGACCAGCAGAGCCCACTACCCTCGGCTCCGCCGACGCCGCGAATTTCACGGGTACTTTGGGAGCACGCCCCTGAGCCGCTCTTTTCAGAAGCGCTCTGGGAGAATGATGAACCGGTGATGGCGGTACCCGCGAGGTACGGCGGCCGCTATTACCCTGCCTTTCACAGGAGTGTCGGCGTCGGGATCGGTTTCTACTGGGGGCCGCACTGGTGGTCCCCCTATCCGTACCCGTATCCCTACTGGGGCTACCCCTACCCCTACTACTACGCGACGCCAATTCCTTCTCAGGACATGATCACCCAAGCCCTACCCGAGGGAATTGTCGAGAACGGCGGGCGGGTCTCGGGCTTCCTTTACTTCCAGCGGGTCGTGGGAAGGGAAACGAACTTGCGGTTTGAAGCTCGATTCCCCGACGCCAGGAATAGCGAGATCGTGGCGACGATGGGTGTTCCTCTGGTCGTTACTCACTGACGACGCAGTTTCCCAGGGAGATCCGGTCGCGTATTGGAGGCGCGCGGCTGAGCAATGCTATGAGGGAGCGGCACCTCGGGAGACCGCGATGTTGATCGTCATGAAGCCTCACGCAACCGCCGAACAGATTGAGGCGGTCAAGCAAAAGATTCAGTCGATGGGCCTGTCCGCCCACAGCATCCCAGGCGCACAACGGGTCGCGATTGGGATCACCGGGAACCGCGAGGCCCTGGAGGCAGAGCAATTCATCACCATGGCGGGCGTCGCCGATGCGGTGAGGATCTCGCAACCGTTCAAGCTGGTCTCCCGGGAGGTGAAGGAAGAGGACACGGTCATCGACGTAGGTGGAGTGCTGCTGGGAGGCCGACGGATTGCAGTCATGGCGGGCCCCTGCTCGGTAGAATCGAAGGAGCAGATCCTCGAGGCCGCCGCCGCTGTGAAGAGCGCCGGGGCGGTGATTCTACGCGGAGGAGCGTTCAAGCCGCGAACCAGCCCGTACGAATTTCAAGGGCTCCGCGAAGAGGGTTTGAAGCTCCTTGCCTTGGCGCGCGAGCGCACGGGGCTGAAGATTGTCACTGAAATCAAGGACACGGAGACGGTGCCGATGGTCGCCGCCTATGCAGACATCCTGCAAGTGGGGGCGCGCAACATGCAGAACTTCTCGCTTCTCGAGAAGCTGGGCAGCCTCGACAAACCTGTACTGCTCAAGCGAGGGCTGAGCGCGACCCTGAAGGAGCTGTTGATGGCGGCGGAGTACATCGTCTCACGGGGCAATCACCGCGTCGCGCTTTGCGAGAGAGGGATTCGGACCTTTGAAACCATGACCCGAAATACGCTGGACATCAACGCCGTGCCGGTCCTCAAGACGTTGTCGCATCTTCCCGTCGTCGTGGATCCATCGCACGGGATCGGCCTGCGGCAGCACGTGCCGGCGATTGCCCGCGCGGGCGTCGCGGCCGGCGCGGACGCCTTGATCATCGAGGTGCATCCTCAGCCGGATAAGGCGCTGTCCGACGGTCATCAATCGCTGTCGTCCGCCGAGTTCGCGACCCTGATGAAGCAGGTGGAAGGCATCGCGAGGGCCATTCAAAGGCCGCTGATCAGCCCCGTGCCGACTTGACGCGAACCGCCGGGTCCAACGCTTTGCGCAGGGGCGACACCGTGGCCTTGACGCGAGCCACGCGCTGCGCCGGCGTACCCGGTCTCCCGATTTGAGCGACGATCGCGCTGCCGACCACTACGCCGTCGGTGTGCCCTCGCAGCGCCCGGGCCTGCTCAGGCCGAGAAATGCCGAACCCGACCACCACCGGGACGGGGCTTCGCCCTCGCACCTGATCCAGCTGATCTGTCAAGCCCGCGGGCAGCTCGGATCGCGAACCGGTGACGCCGGTGATCGACACGAAGTAGATGAACGCGGTCGCCTGACGAAACGCGGCCTCCCAGCGGCTCGGCGTTGAGGTGGGAGCGAGCAAAAAGACGGTGCCGACGCCATTTTCTCCCGCCGAGGCACACAGCGCCTGCGCTTCCTCCGGCGGTACGTCGGGAAGAATCACCGCGTCAACGCCCGTGCTGGCACAGCGTCTGAAAAAGCGGCCAATTCCGTAAGTGAGGAGGGGGTTCACATATCCCATCAGCGCAATCGGGGCCTGCGACCGCCTCCTGACTGCTTCCGCCAGCTCGAAGCAATGCTCGAGGGTCGTTCCACTGCGCAGCGAACGCTCCGCGGCGCGCTGGATGGTTGGACCATCGGCGATCGGATCCGAGAACGGCATCCCAATCTCCAGCACGTCGGCGCCGGCTTCCAGGCAAGCCATCGCCAACGACCACGACGCTTTGGGCGTTGGATCGCCTCCCATGAGGTAGGTGACGAGTGCCGGCCGCTGCTGAGATCTGCAGCGCTCAAACGTTTGGCGAGTCCGCTCAACACTCATCGAGGCTTCCGCCTCGACTTGGTTTTCGGCTTCTCCTGCGAACTCAATGCATGCCGGAGGTGATCGACGTCCTTGTCTCCGCGCCCCGAGATGTTGATCAGGATCTTCGCACCGCTGCCGAGGCGTCGAGCCAGCTGGCGCGCTTCGGCAACGGCGTGGGCCGACTCCAGGGCGGCAATGATTCCCTCCCTGGAGGCGAGGTATTGCAGCGCTTCCAAGGCTTGCTCGTCGGTCGCCTGAGCCAGGGAGATCCGACCCCGATCCTTGAGAAAGGAAAGCTCCGGTCCAACGCCGGGGTAATCGAGGCCCGCGCTGATGGAGTGGGCCTCAGCGATCTGTCCGTCCGCCGTCTGAAGCACGTAGCTCTTCGAGCCGTGCAGGACGCCGGGCCTGCCACGCGCCAACGAGGCGCCGTGCCGGCCGCTGTTCAACCCATGACCTCCTGCCTCTACTGCGACCAGCTGAACCTCGGAGTCCTCTAGAAACGCGGAAAAGATTCCCATCGCGTTGGACCCTCCGCCGACGCAAGCAACCACCGCATTGGGCAACTTCCCGGCTATGGCCAGGCACTGGGCACGGGCTTCTTGGCCAATCACCGACTGAAAATCACGGACCAGCGCCGGATAGGGATGAGGGCCTGCGACGCTGCCAATGACGTAGTGGGTGTTTCGGACATTCGTCACCCAATCGCGAATTGCTTCGTTCATCGCGTCCTTGAGCGTGTTTGATCCGGCTTGCACGGGAATCACACGGGCGCCCAGCAGCTCCATTCGAAACACATTGAGCGCCTGCCGCTCTACGTCCAGCACCCCCATGTACACTTCGCAGGGGATGCCGAAGAGCGCGCAGGCAGTGGCCGTGGCAACGCCGTGCTGCCCGGCA
>Ga0126369_10000127_pt1 | contig 44999 bp, 35 predicted proteins | sample PanSoiMetaPlot_1_FD_109646 | JGI IMG/M metagenome (GOLD analysis project Ga0126369, IMG submission 109646) | Tropical forest soil microbial communities from Panama - MetaG Plot_1 | ecosystem: Environmental > Terrestrial > Soil > Tropical forest > Bulk soil | place: Panama | collected 2016-02-17
GATATTGATAGGCGCACCGTTTTGATCAAGCAGTAGTGCCCCGCTAGCATTCCTGGCGCGGACGCGGGCGCGGCCATTGTGAACGTCAATGGGATGACCTGTGTAGAACTGTACGAAGGTTCCGAGCGACCACCCGCCTAGGGCATGACCGATGAAGCCCTTCTCCGCCTTGAGGAATGGCAATTCGTACGTTGCGCTGAATTTATAGGCGCCCCTGTGGTCGAACGCACCCCGGCCGTAGGACAGCTTAGGCAGAGTGTTCGAGATGTAGTAGTAAGGCGCAGTTCGGCTACCAATCGTAGAGCATCCCGCAAACAGTTCCGAATTCACATCCAGCAGCTTCGAGTAGGTGTAGCCCGTTTGGAACTGCAAGCCGTGCCCCATCCGCTTCTGGGCTTCCACAATTAGCGCATTGTAATTAGAGCTGACGCTATTCGAGCGGTAGTTGAAGCCCGTATACAGCGGGTTCGGACGCGTCGGACTCTGGCTCGCGCGGATAGTCGGTGGATTGTTGGCAAAGTTGTAGTACCCATCACCGTCCACGCGGTTGTAGTTTTCGAGCATGGGCAAATGACGCCCCAGCGAGGCTTGATACTTAGCACTCAGGAGCAACCCGCCAAGGAACTCCCGTTCGATGCCAAGGTAGAAGTTCTGACCGGAGGAGTCGTGCATGTTCACGTCCATGGTGCGGACGGAGACGCGCTTCCCGGGATAAGGAATAGGACCATTAGGTCCAGCTGGGTCGTACGCGCCACCGATAGATGCAGGATTCGAATAGAAGATGGCGTCTCCAGCATCGGCCTGGAAGTCGATGAGGGCGTAGAACGGGGGATTCCAGGCTCCGTTGGACCAGATGTTGTCGAAGATGCGATCATAGAAGATACCGTAACCGCCCCGGACAGCCATCTTGCCCTTTCCAAAGGGATCCCAAGCAAAACCGATCCGTGGAGCATAGTCTTTGTTGTACGTCTTCCACATCCTGCTAGCTGGCCCTATACGAGCCGCTGCTATACATGCGAAATCGGAAGCGACATTGCAGCTCGCTAAGTTGGTGAACTGCGCGATAATCCCGTGAGTTTCGCTTGGGGCTCCGTAGCGATCCCAGCGCAGTCCAAGATTAAGGGTCAGACGGCTGGTAACTTTCCAATCGTCCTGAGCGAATACGGAATAATCATGAGTGGTGTAGTGGCGGTAAGCATCAGCCTTATTGGGTGCTGGAATACGTGGGTCAATAGACGTTTCCATGAAATATGGGTAATCACCGGCAAAATTGGAGTGAGTTTCGTCTGTGACACTGGCGATGGTGCCGTCAGGCTGTAGCGTTCCATCGCAGGCCGGCGTCAAAACATTGCCCTTGGTAGGACACGTAGCAGATGTCGTGAACAGCTCCCCAAATTCGTACTGGCCGGGGAGCCCTAGATCCCAGTTGCGGTACAGGATGCCGTAATTGGCACCGCCACCGAATTTGAGGGCGTGGCGCCCCACGGTCCAAGTCAAGTTGTCCTGCAATGCCCAGCGATCCTGAACGAAGGATATAACTTGTCCACCTTCCCCGGGGCCAAAAGAGTAACCCAAGCAGCCCTCATTCTGATTGTCAATGAGGATGTTTGGCGCCCTCTGTTTGGCGGGATTGCCTTCGATAGAAGGGTTGAGGAATCGGTTGTGGGACAAGGTTAGTTCGTTCGCGACGCGTGGGTTGAAAGTGTGGGTTTCAATCAGCGCGAGATTGTGATTGTTTAGAGTGACCGTGTTAGGGATGTTGCCGCCGCCCGCCAACAGGCCGCCCCCTCCGAATTTGTCAACGAAATTGAATCGGTTAACGTTTGCAGTAAAACTCAGACGGTCAGAGTTACTGAAGTTCTGATCCACGCGGCCGTAGTAGGCGTTGTTCGTGGTGGTTTGCGGGTCAGAAAAGGAAAGGCATCCTACCAAGTTGCTGCCACCGGTGAAAGCACCGGTTGGATCAATGTTCTTGCAAATCGCGTCGGAAGTAACGGGTGGGTATCCGTTCGGGCCGAGGACCTGTTGAGCGAGCGGCCCGCCGTTGGCCTGCACAAACGCTAGTGCTGTACTCGTGGGCTCGAAATTGTTGGCTGAGGTTACGTCTTGAAGTAATTTGACCCGATCGTAAGTAAAGAAGAAGAAAGTCTTGTCCTTCTTAATGGGTCCGCCGATAGCGCCGCCAAATTGATTCTTGATGTATTTGGGCCTCTTCGGAAGTGGATTGGCGGTTCCTAAACTGTTGCCATAGTCGCGGTTATAGAAAAAGTCGTTGGCGTTCAGAGTCGCGTTGCGGTTTTGCTCGTAGAGCACTCCATGAAGTTTGTTTGTTCCGGACTTCTGGTTGGCGCTAACGAGGGCCCCCGCCCCGCGACCGTACTGGGCGCTCATGCTGTTGGTGAGGATGGCAAAATCCTCGACGGATTCGAGCGGCGGGTTGATGTTGATGGCACCAGCGCTGAAGTTGTTGTTGTCCTCCGCACCGTTGAGCAGGTACGAAGTGCCCGCCTCGCGGGCTCCGCCGGAAGTCGGCGACATATCCAAGCCCGGGGCCACCTGCGGCGCCATAAACGGCAGCACGTCGAAGATGTCGCGGTCCACCAGCGCTGCGTGCTGAATAGTGGCGCTGTCCACTTGGTAGGCCAAATCGGAAGTCGCTGTCTGGACGAGCGGGGCCTGCTCGGTGACTTCAATGACTTGCTGTGCCTTGGCCAATTCCAGCTTCACGCTGAAAGGCACGGTCTGACTGGCTTCGACCACGAGGCCGCTGGCTCTGACAGTGGCAAAGTTCGCAGCCTTTACTTCGAGCGTGTACGTCCCTGGCGGAACTAGCGGGAAGCGGTAGGAACCATCACTTCCCGTCGTCGTATTTTGCGAAATATTCGTGCCGGTGTTCGTGATGGTCACCGTGGCGCCAGGCACCACAGCTCCCGTGGGATCCGTCACCGCGCCGGTGATGACGCCTTGGACCGTTTGTGACCAAACCGCTCCGCCACTCGCGAGAATCAACAGAGCTACGGCCAGAATTGCAAAAGTACGCAGTCTCATACTCTCTCCCTGTCCAGAGCCTTCTCGGCCAAAGCCTCAGAGACAAATTTAGAATTAAGTTTTGCCAACAGACCCCGAATCACTTCCCACCAGAAGCACCCTGAATTGCCGGGCAAACACCGTGTGTTGTGCGCAATTCAATTACTTATCGGAGGGAAAGTCAAGGGCAAACTTAAGTTGGGGGCCATGAAAGCTTTAGATTTGTCAAAGATAAGGGCGATGTTTGCGCGGTAGTGTAGTTCTAAAACCTATATAACTTGATGCCAAATTGGAGGCCGTTTTTCGGTGACTGAAATCAGCGTCCTGTTGTGACGGACCACTGAACCCCTTAACCCTACATGGCAGGCGCGGCTTCGGAACCTGAGCGAATGCCGCGCACCATGTACAATAGGCGCTTCCAGGTAGTGCCAGCCGTAATCGCGCGGAGAACTCGCTTGAGGTCTGATGCCTTCTTCTGTCAAAACTATCATCACGCGCCGCTCGCTTCTGAAAGCAACTCTGCTTTCCGGGAGTGGCTTGGCGCTAGATTATGCGGGATTCGCTTGGCCAGCCGCGCTGCCGCAGCAAAAAGATCGCCTTGCAGGCGGCAAGCAGCGCGGTACAGTGGAGTTCCTTAGCGAGCCACCAGTACCGCTCGAGGTTCCGCAGGGTTCTGAACTGGATGGGCGGCTGTACACTGACCTGTCGGCGCTCGAAGGGCCGGAGGCGCTCACCCCGGCTGAAAAATTCTACATTCGTACGCGGGCTTCGGAACTGCTTCCCGACGGCGCAACCTGGCAAGTGAAACTTGGCGGGCTTGTCGAGAAGCCGGTAAGCTTGGCGATCGAGGATCTGCAGCGAACAGCCAAACCCATGGGAGCGCATTTGATGGAGTGCGCGGGCAATGTCCGGCAGGCGCGTTTTGGCTTGCTGAGTGTGGGGAGCTGGACGGGAATTCCCGTTTCTCAAATCCTGGATCGCGCAAAAGCAAAACCGACTGCGGCGCGCATTCTAATCTCGGGCTTCGATAGCTATGCCCACGAATCGCGAACCTCTGTACCGGGAGCCAGTTGGGTCTTTTCGCGCGAGCAACTTGAAAGAGCCGGGGCTTTTTTCGCGACCGAGCTTAACGGCAAACTGCTCGCGCGAGACCACGGGGCCCCCGTGCGACTCGTCGTTCCGGGTTGGTACGGCTGCGCGTGCATCAAGTGGGTGAATGAAATCACATTCGCCGGAGCCGACGCGGAATCAACATCTCAAATGCGCGAATACGCCACCAGAACTGCGCAGAAGGGCCTTCCAGAAATGGCAAAAGATTATCAGGCGGCGGTCATCGAGCAAGCGGCTCTGCCCATTCGAATCGAAAAGTGGAGCGTTGCTGGCAAGATTCAATACCGCGTCGTGGGAATTGCATGGGGAGGCACGCAGCCGGTCAAGGTGTTGCAAATCCGTTTTAATCCCGAAGAGGATTATGTGCCGGTGGACAACTTTCATCAGCTCAAGAACGATCCGTGGACTTTGTGGACCCACGACTGGTCCCCCAAGGCTCCGGGAACCTATGCGATTCGCTTGCAGGTGAAGGAACCCGCCGTACAGGCGCGACGGCTGGATTCGGGATACTATGTTCGTAGCGTCGAGATTACGGAAGTCTGACCCCAATCTCAGCCCGTTCAAAATGTAATGGCAGAGGTCGCGTTTGAGGAGCAAAAGTGGGGAGAGTGGGCAAACTTGTGATCGCGTTAGCCACCCTATTTGTGGGAGCCGCCGTCCCGTGGGCAGCCACGGCGCAAGTCGGTCACGAGGGGCACCACGGGACCGGCGGCGTGCCTCGCGAAATTCTGGAACGCCCGGTGGCGTTGCGAGCCGGCATCGGCACCTTACACCAAAAAGTTGCCACCACTTCGCAGGAAGCGCAGGCCTTTTATGATCAGGGGCTGGCCTACGTTCACTCTTACGTTTGGATTGAGGCGGTGCGCTCTTTTCATCAGGCTTTGCGCCTGGACCCGAGCTTGGCCATAGCGTACCTCGGGTTGACCGACGCTTACATCGGGATGCATGACCCCGCCACGGCGCGGGCCGCTTTTCAAAGAGCGCAGGAACTGGCGCCGAAGCTCAACAAGAGCGAACAAATGTGGGTGGCGATTCGCGGGTACGAACTGGATTATCTGGAGAGCGAGGGGACTCGGACAAATATGTCGCCTACCGAAAATCCATCAGCGACGCACTGAAGGCCAATCCAAATGATCCCTGGCTGTGGATCCAGCGCGGTTTGGCGGACGAAAGTTCGCCTCTGACGCACGGCCAGGTCGGTGGCGTGGATACGATGGCGTTTTACCGGACCGCCATTACATTGGCTCCTGACAATTCTGCCGCGCATCATTATTACGCTCATACGCTGGAAAATTTGGGCAGGGCCAAGGAGGCGCTCGAAGAGTCCGCGACGTACTTGCGCATGGCTCCGGCGATTCCCCACGCGCACCATATGCACGGCCACGAGCTGATGCGCCTGGGGCGCACCGAGGAAGCGATTGCGGAATTCCTGAAGACCAAGGCACTCGAAGAGGAATACTACCGCACCGAGAACATTCCTTCCCGCTACGACTGGCACCATGCCCACAACCTTCAGTTGCTGGCCATGAGCTACCAGTCGTTGGGGCAAATGAAGGCCGCGGAGGCCGTGTTTCGCGAAGCGTTTGCCGTTCCCGCGTACACGGATTTTCTAGAGTTCAATCGCAAAGCGTGGCCGGAATTCTTACTGGCGCGAGGGCGCTACGAGGAAGCTCTTCACGCTTCGCAGGAATTGACAAAAAGCGAATGGCCCCTGCCGCGGCTTGCCGGCCACACGCTCGCCGGGGAAGCTCTGCTGGCGACGGACCGCGCGAACGAAGCGCAGGAAGAATTGAGTCTGGCCGAGCGCGAAACGGAACAGCTTCCAGTGAATCTGGTAGCGACTTCCCCGTTTCCAAACACGCTGCGAGCGGCATTTCTCTACCGCGAAAAGAAAACGGAGGAAGCGCAGGCTTTATTGCAGGACATTGTGAAGATCACTCTCGCTCGGCCGGGCCCGGATGCCTGGAGCGCGGCGCGCTTTGAGCTGGAATCTCTCGCCCGCAGCGCCCGCCAGAACGGCGACTGGAGTTTGTCAGAATCGGTCGCCCGCGCCATGATTCAGCACGATTCGACTTACGCCGGCGGCTACTTTGCCCTGGGCCTTGCTGCCGAACACGCCGGACACTCAGCGCAAGCGCGAGAACAGTTCGCGGCCTCCGAGAAACTCTGGGGCAAAGCGGACAAAGACTTGCCGGAGCTTCGACGCATTCAAGCGGGAGTTTCTGCGCGGCGCTGAATGGAGCTATTGTCTTCCTAACGACAAACCGAGTTACGCGAAGACCTCTTACGAGGTAAGATTCGCTCACTGTGGTGGCCCCTTCCAGGTCATTTTCTCGCCGGGTACTTCGCGGCGCCCTATTGGTGTGCTTTACGTCTCTCGCCTTGGCGGGAAGCGCCGATGAAGTCCGCGTCCGCTATCTTCGCTTTGACGAAGTGCAGGAGACTCTCCGGCTTAACGCCGATTCCGGAATTCCCGGCCGCGAGATCGTGGAGGCGGCAGCCTGGGACACCTGGATCCGCGCGCGTGACGCCGAAGTCCGCGGGCGCATCGACCGTGGCATCGAAGATTCCATCAGCAACTTGATCCTCTACGGAACTTCATTCACCACTCTTCCGCGAGTCGAAAGTGTGGAGCGGGCGGCGTCTGAGTCTGGCGAACTCACGCCTTCCACAATCGGGCGAATTCATGCCCTGGCCGTGGCGCTTCCTTCCGCTGGCAAGAACGAGCGGGTCCGCTTCGTAAGTGATTTCCTGGCTCGCCAGAAAATTGCGAAGAATTCCCAAGAGCAGTACTTCACTGAGAATCTGCGCCGCTTCCTCGCCGAGCAGGCCGCATATCAAAAGAAACTGCAGGACGCCGCAACGGACGCTGATCCCTCCGCGGTTTATCTGGCGCGCGGAACACTGTTCCAAACACGTGGCCTATCGGTTGACACTTCCCTGCTGCCAAACTTTGCCCTCGAAGAGACCTTGCGCGCGATGGTTCGCAAGGGCGTCTTGGCCCCCGGCAGCATGGGCCGAATTGGGGTGATCGGGCCCGGACTGGATTTCACTGATAAACGCGATGGTTACGATTTCTATCCATTACAAACGCTGCAGCCTTTCGCGGTGCTTGAAACAGTGGCGCGGCTGGAACTTGGGAAAGCTGAAGATCTGGAAGTCATTTGTCTCGACCTGAATCCTGCGGTGATTGCGCACGTTGAAAAACTGGCGAAGCGCGGACGCGCCGGTCAAAGCTATAGTTTGCAGCTTCCCCGCGACCCCAAAGCGGAGTGGAGCCCGGAAGCGAACTCCTACTGGAAGCACTTTGGTGAAATCCTCGGTTCGCCCACGAAGCCATTGCCGGTGCCGGCAAGCCTGAGCGGGGTGGTGGCGCGCGCCGTGACCATCCGTCCGCAATACGCTGCGCGAATGAAGGCCTACGATGCGAACATCGTCACGCAGACTCTGGACTTCCCGGCGGGAGAAGGTTTCGACTTAATGATCGCCACGAATGTGCTGGTCTACTACGACCGGTTTCAGCAGGCGCTGGCAATGGCCAATATCGCTCGGATGCTGAATCGAGGAGGCATCTTGCTAGCGAACAACGTTCTTCCCGCGCAGCACACCAGTGACCTCGAATATCTCGGGCGGCGAACGACTACGTTTACGCCCAGCGGGACATATGGCGACGATGTCGTCGTTTACCGCCGGAGGTGAGTGCCCAAGCGCAGAAGAAGCTCATCAAGAAAAACTACTGTCCGTGGGTGGTAGGATTGCGTATCTTTTAAAACCTACCGATTGTGGAATTGCGGGTTAGTGGCGGAAGCGAATAGAAGAGCATGCGCGCATGACCGCAAATCAAAAACCGCGCCTCATTGTCGGTCTCTCGGGGTCGAGCGGGTTGTCTTATGGGATTCGGTTGCTCGAAGTTTTGCGCAAGCTGGGCGCTCACGAAGTTCATCTCATTTTGACGGAAGCCGCTAAGCTGAACGTCTCTGTTGAAACAGATTGGCGCGTGAAGGACGTCGAGGCTCTCGGGGATGTGGTTCACAATGTGCTGAACATCTCCGCCAGCATCGCGAGCGGCTCGTTTCACACCGAGGGAATGATCGTCGCGCCTTGCTCGATTCGGACGCTCTCGGCAATCACGCACTCCCTTGCCGACAATCTGCTGGTGCGCGCCGCGGATGTCACGCTCAAAGAGCGCCGACGGCTGCTGCTCATGCCGCGCGAGGCGCCGCTGCACACAGGTCACTGCAAACTGCTTTACGAAGCGTCACAGCTGGGCATCATTATTTTTCCGCCCATGCCTGCGTTCTACGGCCGGCCGCGAACCATCGACGACATGGTGAACACCACGATTGGGCGCGTCCTCGATTTGTTTGGAATCGATGCGGGGCTCGTGAAACGATGGTCGGGCGTCGAGAGCAGGGAGAAGAAACAGGGATCGGGCGGGCCACGACAGCCCTAAGCTACTTCGCCAGACAAAGTTTTAAGTTTACTTTAGTGAGGTCATAACCAATCGAGGAGAAATGGCTTGCGCGCATTTTCTCATATCGAGATTTCTATCTTACACGGTCAAGTCATGGGATTCCTGACGCCTAGTCACCTCGCAGCCCGCGGTCCTTACTAAGTTGTCGGGTCGAAGAGAGCGGATCAGGACAAAGCACCCTGCAAGACTTCGCGCAGCAGTTCCTGCTTGTGCGCGGTGAGTTTCTTGCCCTGCGCGGTGAGGTAGAAGACGTCGATGGCTTTGTGGCCTTCGGTGTCAATCAGAGCAACTTCGATATTGCACCCCAAACGCGCCAAAGCGGAACCCATGTCATACAGCAGCCCGGGATGATCCTGGGTGACGACTTCGAGCAGCGTACAGTGCGCCGAGGAAGAATCATCGAAATTGATGCGCGTCTCCACGGTCACCTTTGGCACGCGCCCACGACTGGCGCTCACGCGGCCCTTCAATAGCGTTTCGAGTGTCGCTTTGCCGTTCAGCACGTCTTCTAGGCTCTTCCGGAAGCGCGCGATTTCTCCGGGATTCAGCTCCAGCGTGCGATGCAGGTCCGTGAAGTGAAAAGTATCGAGAATGATGCCCGCGGCGTTCGCGAACGCTTCGGCCTTATTGATGTTCATGCCCCAGCCGGCCAGCACGCCGGAGATCGTGGAGAACAGCGCGGGGCGGTCCGGGGTCAGCACCGTCAAAGCAAAGCCGTGACGTGTCGCGGCCACTTGCGTCTGCACGGGCTCTTCGCTGAGTTTGCGGTACTGACCGACATGCGCTGCGATCTCCTCCGGGGAGTGCACCGCGAGATAGCGCCGCGGGAATCCTTCGAGGAACCGCTCGATTTCCTGGGTCGAGGCGCCACCCGCGAACGCCTTGATCCGCCCCAGCAACGACACTTCGTCGTGCGCGTGAAGCCGGTCGCTGTCCAGCGTCCGGCTGAAATAGTTCGAGGTAGCCACGAACAACTGCCAAAGCATTTCCGCCTTCCACGGCGTCAGCGCCTCCGGATTGACCGCGTGAATGTCCGCATAGGTCAGCAGGCACAAACGCTGCAAGCGTTCCTGGTTCGTAACGGACTCGGCGAATCCTGCCACCGTGGCTGGATCGAAAATATCGCGGCGCTGCACGGTTGCGGACATGTCAAGGTGATGCTCGATGAGCGCGTGGATTTCCGATTTTTCCTCGGGAGAGAGTTTCAAGCGCTTGGCGGCGCTGTCGAGCGCCGCGAGGCTCCCGGTCACGTGATTCTCCACCGGCATGCCTTTGCCCACGTCATGGAGCAGCAGCGCAAGAATCAGCAGGTCGCGCCGCTCCGCCGTCTTCCAGAGCTGCGCGAAATGCGCTCCGCGTTCGTCGGGCGGATCGGCCAACTCCTGCAGATGTTCGATGGTGCGCAAAGTGTGTTCGTCCACGGTATAGCGGTGATAGAAGTCGCGCACCACCAGAGAATCGATCAACGCAAACTCTGGAAGGACTTCCATCAAAAGACCGAGCCGCTGCATCGGGCGCAACGCCAGGCCCGGGTAATCCGAGCCCAGGATTTCGCGCAGGTTTTCCCACGGCATTTCCGTGTTCTTGGGCGGAAGCTCCGGATGGATAAGAACATATCCTATGCTGCGCTCCGCTTCGCGGCTCAGCGGCGTGCCCGTGCGCGCGCATTCAGCGAAAAGCGAATAGGTAATCGCGCGGTCGGAGAGAGCCGAAAGATCCACAACCTCCAGCATTCCATCGCGCACCTGGAAATACTTCCCGTCGCCGGCTTCGATTTTCGAAGCGCGCGCCGCATTCATGAGGCGCTGGCGCAGCGTCAATGGGACGGGCGCTTTCTGTTCGAGGTAGCGCCAAAGCTGCCGGTTCAGGGTTCGCGCGTGGCGAAAATACTGCCGCATCCAGTCGGAAGGCGTCCGCGCAACGCCATCGCCGATGCCCAGAGCGTGCCCGGCGGCTGCTTCCTGCAGTTCGTAGGTCAGCGTGTTGTCGTTGCGTCCGTTGTTGTAATGCAAGAAACACCGGGTCGCGCTGAGAAAGTCGACCGCGGAAGAGCACATCTCTTCTTCCGCCGCAGTGATGTTGCGAATCCCTTTTTTCTCTTCCGCAAGTTGGCGAAGCCAGATGGTCGCCTGGTAATCGCGCATCCCGCCCGGCGAATCTTTTACATTGGGCTCAAGATGGAAAATCGTATTGCCGTAGCGCGTCAGGCGGTCTCGGGTCAGTTTGTGCAACTGCGCGAGCAAAAACGGCCTGGCCTGCTTTTCCGAGCCAGGAAGCACTTTTTCGTCCAGCTTTTCAAAGAGCGTGGAATCTCCCGCCAGGAACCGACGATCCAGCAGCGCCAAGTGAAATTCGGCGTTGTCTTCTTCAATACGCTTGCACTCTTCGAGCGTCCGTCCCGCCGAACTCACGCGGAATCCCAGATCCCACAGCGTCCTCGAAAATTCGGAAATCAGCGGCCGGAATTCCTGTTCTGTCTTGTCGCTGCCAAACAGAAAAAGAATGTCCAGGTCGGAGTACGGAAAAAGCATCCGCCGTCCGTATCCGCCGAGCGCAATCAGGCAAAGGCCCGCCGGTTCGCGGCTTTGCACGCGCAGTACTTCGTCGAAAATCTGGCAGACGTGCTGGTCCGCCAGCTGGCAAAGCGCATAGAGCGTTTCTCGCGCACTCGTGCCCGACTCAAAACTGTGGCGTATTTTTTGCCGCTCAGCTTCGGCCTGCGGGCCAAGCACGGACAACGGCGTGGGTGATTCTTGCATTTTCTTTGAGGGCGGGACGCCTGCATGCAATCCCGGGCGGGCGGCGGTGGTCACCTTCGGTCGCCTCGCGGTCAGCTTTCCATTGGCCCGGAGGCTGGGAACGAATACCTGTACCTACAGCGCATTTTCACCGCGCTCCTCATTGCGAATCCGGATGGCTTCGTCCACCCTCGATAGGAATATCTTACCGTCACCAATCTTTCCTGTCTTGGCGGACTTCAGGATGGTGTCCACAACCCGGTTCACCAGGTTATCCGGCAACACCATTTCCAATTTGATTTTCGGCAGCAGGTCCACGGTGTACTCGCGGCCGCGGTACACTTCCGTGTGACCCTTCTGGCGGCCGTGCCCGCGCACTTCCGTTACCGTCATTCCTTCCACGCCAATTTCGCGCAGCGCATCCTTTACGGATTCGAACCGCGAGGGCTGAATGACTGCCTCAAGTTTCATCATGGATGTCTATGCTCCGCCCGGCTTGGCTTTGCATTCTTGCGTTGTTCCTCTCTCTTCCACGAGTCACCTGTCACAGCTCACAAGTCACTGCGAACCTCTAAGGGCAGAAGCTTCAAGCTCTCTCGCCGCCAAATCAAGGCTGTCCCTCAAGTCTCGAGGTTATAAGCCTCTTCGCCGTGTTGCGTAATGTCCAAGCCTTCCTGTTCATGCTCTTCCGGGACGCGGATGCCGGTGACCAAATCCACGATCTTGAGCAATACCATGGTTCCCACGAGCGCAAACACCCACGCGATCACCACGCCCACCAATTGATTCCCAACTTGGCCCCAATGGCCGTCGAGCGCGCCCACAGATTTCCCACCGCCAAAAATAGGGTTAATGACTTGTTGGGCGAACACGCCGGTCAGCAAAGCACCAATCGTTCCACCCGCGCCGTGCACGCCGAAAGCGTCCAGCGCGTCATCATACCCGAACGCGGCCTTCACCTTGGTCACCATGGCGAAACACGCGACTCCGGCGACGGCGCCAATCACCAATGCGGGCATCGGGCTGACAAATCCGGCCGCCGGAGTAATTGCCACCAAGCCAGCCACTGCCCCCGAAATGGCGCCCAGGGCGCTAGCTCTGCCGTTCTTTACCCATTCTGCCGCGCTCCAACTTAACGCCGCCGCCGCTGCTGCGAAATGCGTGGCCACAAACGCGCTCGACGCCAACGAACCCGCCGCCAGCGCGCTTCCTGCGTTGAAGCCAAACCAGCCCACCCACAGCAGGCACGCGCCAATAAAGCTCAGAACCAGGCTGTGCGGCGGCATCGGGTGCTTCGGGTAGCCGGACCGTTTTCCCATGTAGAGCGCGCACACCAGCGCCGAAACGCCGGAGGAAATATGCACCACCGTCCCGCCCGCAAAATCCAGCGTCGGAAATCTTCCTCCCAGCGAAGCGTTCAGCAAGCCTCCTTTGCCCCATACCATGTGCGCCAGGGGCGCGTACACGACTAGAAACCACAGCACCATGAACAGCACCGTAGCGCTGAATTTCATGCGCTCGGCGGTCGCGCCGGTAATCAGCGCGGGCGTGATCACCGCGAACATCAATTGGTACACCATGAAAGTCATCTGCGGAATCGTCGCTGCATAATCGGGATTCGGGTCGGCTCCCACGCCGCGCAGGAAAGCGTGTTCGAACCCGCCAATCACCGGCCCGCTGCCGCCGAAGCACAGGCTGTAGCCCACCAGCGCCCACATCACCGTAATCAGCGCCATCAACGCAAAACTTTGCATCATGATCGCCAGCGTATTTTTCCGACGTACCAGCCCGCCGTAAAAGAGCGCGAGCCCCGGCCCGGTCATCATCAGCACCAGCGCCGCACTCACCAGCATCCAGGCGTTGTCGGCTGACGATTGCGCCGCCTTCACGTCCTTATCGAGTTGTGTCAGCTTGTCGTTTACGGCGGACGCGGGGTCCGGTAAAGAGGCAGCGAGGGACAGCAGGGACTTGGAGGAAACCGTGGTGGCAGGAGCGGGCGTTTGTTGCGCGGCGAGCGGCGGGGCCACAGGCAGAGCGGCGAGCAGGACGGCACCCCCCAGCAGACTAAGCCAGAAACTACACCCACACCCCACACACTTCATAAAGTTGTCCGCTCCGCTGGACTGGATTCACCGCCGGGACCCGACACTCTGTCGCACAGGATTATACGCATCCGATTCGCGCGGCACACTTTTGAAATTTTCATGGTCTCGATTGGTTTTTCTGATTCGGACGCCGGGCGAGCACGCTTGCCGGGAGTTAACCCATATGCGCCGCGCGGTTGCCTTGCAGGTCGCACAGCAATGATACTGGAAACAGGCAATCCAGAGTCGAGGAGAACACACTTGGCGAAAGCTTTCAGGATAGCGACGATTGTGCTTGCGCCGTTGTTTCTAGCGGCCGGCGCGCGGCCCAGTCGCGCGCAAGACGGCAAGAAAATCAAAATAGGCTTTTCGATCGAGGCGATGAAAGGAGAGCGTTGGCAAACGGACCTGAATGCTTTTGAGGCGCGGGCCAAGCAGCTAGGCGCGGAGGTCGTCTGGAGCGACGCCAAGGGTGACGACGATCTTCAGCTACAACAAGTCAAGGCCATGATCAAGGCGGGCATCAAAGTTCTGGTGTTACTCCCGCACTATACGGCCAACGCCGGGCTGATGGTCGACGCGGCCAAGGCCGCTCATGTCAAGGTCATCAGTTATGATCGCCTGGTTCAGAACAGCGACGTCGATCTCTATGTGAGTTTTGACCGTCAGGAGATTGGCGGGATGCAAGCAGAATATCTTGTGAAATTGGCGCCCAAGGGAAACTACGTGCTGATCGCGGGCTCTCCGACCGACGAAGACGCCAAGGCTCTACACAACGTGCAGATGAAAATCCTGCAACCCCACATCGATCGCGGCGACATTCACGTGATCGCCGATTCGTACACCAGAGACTGGCTGCCGACCGAGGCCTACCTCTCCACGCTGAAGGCCATTGACTCGTCCGGTGGCGACATTGCCGCGGTTCTCGCTTCCAATGACGGAATGGCCGGCGGTGCGATTCAGGCGCTGCGCGAACACGGTCTGGCGGGCAAGGTTCTCGTATCCGGACAAGATGCGGATTTGGCGGCTGTGATCTGCATCGCCCAGGGCACGCAAAGCATGACCGTCTACAAGCCGATTCCCAAGGAAGCGTCCGTGGCTGCGGAAGAAGCAGTTCAGCTGGCGAAAGGCGAAAGGCCAGACGCCTACAGCACGGTCAACAATGGCAAGCGCGAGGTGCCGGCCATCCTGCTGAAACCCGTGCTGGTCACGAATGACAACATTAAGAGCACGGTGGTGAAAGACGGATTCCAGACCTTAAAGAGCATTAACGAAGGATTGCCCAAGGACCGGCAGATCAATTAATGCATTTCCGATTTTGCTTCCTCGGGGCTTTTTTGGAGACGTTAGCGCAAGCGACAGAACAACTTACGGAATCACGCGCTGGTCTTCGAATCCTGGGGCGGTGTAGCGTCCCAGCAACCTCGAAGCCCTTGCCGGAATTTCTCGCGTTCCTCCGGCGTCATCTTTTCCCACCGTTCCCGCATGCGCTCTCCCATTCGCTCGGCCATGCGTTCTCTCAAGCGATGGCGCAGGTGCCCTTTTCCGCCTCTGGATCCTCCCCATCCGCCAAACAGAATCCGGCAAAGAAGCAGCAGTCCGAGCGCCTGCCAGAAGGTAATGAGGCGCCAGCCGAATAGCGGCGGCAGCAGCCAATTCCACAGGTGCATCACGATCTCGCCGCCGATCACGATAAACGCCAGCGTGGCAAGAATCGCCAGCGGCCCCAACCAAATCCATTTTGTTCTCATGTTCCGCTCCTCCTCATCCTTTGACCAATTCGTCGTAAATACTTTGCAGCCGCTCTCGCAGATGCAGCACGGCATACCGTTTCCGCGAGAGCAGCGTGTTCACGCGCAAGCCCGTCTCCTCAGCCATCTCCTTGAAGCTGCGCCCTTCGAGTTCGTGACCCACAAATACTTCCCGCTGCTCGTCGGGCAGTTCTTCAAGCGCAAGCTCCAGCTCCTCCAGAAGCAGGTTGCGAATGTAAACTGCCTCCGGGCCTGCTTCCGGCGACGGCAGCAAATCCTCAACCTGCAGCAGCTCGCCGCTTTCGTCCTCGACAGTTGCGTCCACGAAGCTCTCCGGCTTTTTCTTCCGGAACAGGTCGGTGATGCGATTCCGCGCCACTCGAAACAGCCAGCCGGTCACGTGCTCGATGGGCATCAGCATGCGGTTAACCTCTACCAGCTTGTAGAACACGTCCTGCAGAATGTCCTCGGCGTCGAGCGGGTCGGGCACACGCCGCCGAATGAAGTGGCGCAGACGGGCTCGCTGCTCCGCGACGATCTCGGAAATCCGGCGGTCTTGCTCGGTCATGTTCCAGGCAATGCTCGACGGCTCGTTCATCCTCTTCTGTAGACGAATGACGGGCTCAAATATTGTAGAGATTTGAGTCGCTGAGACCGCCGCGAGCGGCCCACGATAGCAGGAGTGTCCTCAGCGAGGCGTTGCTACAGCCGGTATCGCTTTGCTTTTGTATGCATGGCTGAAGCGCACTCGCACCAGCCAGAAAATCAGCAAAACGAGCGGAAGTATGCTGAGAATCAGATATAAGCTTGTGTTGAACAGGGCCTGGGGCAGATGTTGCCCGAGTCCTGCCGCCGAAAACAGCCTTAGCGGGCGGTTGTTCCCTCCAAGGAAAAATGATCCTGCCGCGATGAAAAGCCCGAAGCACATGCGCCAGAGATGCCGCGCGATTCGCTTTGCCCCCAAAATACCTCCGCTCACCAGCATCCGAACATCTCCCGTTGCAGCCAGCAACATGATGGAACCCATGAAAAACGTCATTCCAACCGGGACTCCGTCCTGTGAGCTCGCCCCACTGCGCACGACTCGAATAGCACTCATCCAAGTGAGGATGCCCAGCGTCGAAGGAATCAACGGCGCCATCCAGTCCAGGCGGCTCGTCTCTCCTTCCTTGCGCTTGGCGGTCAACCATGCTGTTCCGATCAGATAGAGGGTAAGAATCCCCGCTGCAACGTTGCCGGGCTGATGCTTTACCGTGGCCAGGTAGGCTCCTGCGGCTGACATCGTCAACATGGCGCCGACAAAAACTCTACCGGCCAGGACGTGCCGCGGCGAACCTTTGCGGAAAACCATGGCCGCGGCTCCGGAAGGCAGCGCAAAGATCCCAGCCCAAATATGAACAAGGAGTGTGGGTGAATACGACATTCTTCCCTCCTTTCAATCACCGTAATGCCGCCGGTGACGTGTTGCGATCACCGTTCCGCCGCCCCGCCGGCTTGCTCCTGCCATCGCTCGGTGTTCAGGCCAAAGACGAGCAGCCAAAAAGTCAGCGCGCCTTCTCCCAGGATGCCGGGTGCCAGATTGTAGGGAGATAGATAATTCGCGACCTCCGGCGAGAGAAACGTCAGCCAGCCCAAACCTCCGAGGGCCATTAGCACGCCCAGAATTCGGGGCAGGAAGGTCGACCGGAAAATGAGATAGCCAATCAGCAGGCAATAGCACCCGAAGAGCACAAGTGGATTGATGGAGTTGATTGGGTATGGAATCAGGCGAAATACATTGAGGGCGCCAAGGATGCATCCAACGAGGCTGAAGACGGCCGCGATTAAGGAGAGGCTACTGTCTACCGGCTTGAACAAGCCGTAGAGGAGCGCCGTGACAACGGCGTAGCAAGCGCTGGCGACGAGGTTGGCGACGTCGGCATAAACAACCAGCTTTCCGGAAATGAAAGCAGCGAACGCGCCCGTCAAGAAGGTAAGCAAATAAAAGAAGCCGGCAATCCGGGCCCTTTGCAGCGGCCAGGCTTCCGCAACTCGTTGTTTTGTTTCCTCTGAGCGCATTTCCTTCTCCTTGCGGACGAATAAACCAGCGATGGCACATCACATCGGGTCTCGGTACCGGCGCAACCGGACGGCGGCCGCCAGGAATGCCGCAGTCACGGCCAACCCGATCCACAGACCCAGAGTGCCCAGGAACCTGGCCGGCGTGAGGTGCGTCCCCGGATCCATGGGCATGGTATTTGGCGGGTAGGACCCTTCTGTGCCGCCGGTGAAGAACCGTCCCACGAAAGCCCCAAAATACGAGGTGTTGAACAGGAGTTTCTCGAGCGTTCCGATCGCCAGGGGGGGCAACACCGCCCATAGCAGCGCAGCCCTCCGGGCCCACGCGGACACCAGCAGCAGCCATCCGTAGATAGGTGCGGCCCAAAGGACATGCACGGTCATCACGTGGTAAAGCAGCAAGAAGGACGCGCGAAATAACGACACCTGCTCCCAATACTTCGCGACATGGAAGCCGCTCCCCACCAACACTGCGCTGCTTACCAGCAGCATAAGGAATTGTGTGACAAAGGTGATGGCGCAGCAGATTAGCGGAAGTACCAGGAACGGGATGCTTGCTTTTGTGAGCACGGTCGTGACATCAGAGACCGGCAGCGACTTCCAGAACAGGATGCTGCGATCGCGCCGCTCTCTTTGCAGCGTTTCGACGCAGTAGAACATCGCGACGAACAGGAAAGTCCCCATCAACAGCCCCGCCGCCATGTCGTACGGGAAAATGACAGTCTCACGCTTAGCCGTGTCGAGGGCTGACAGCCCATGCATCGGGAGATGAATCAGGAAGCCCAAAAGGAATAGCGCAGAGACTGCCAAGGGTGCGAGATAAATCCAACGACTCTCCCAAAATTCGCGGCGCAGTGCCCAATAGATTTGCCGCTTCGCCGGGATGACCGCCGGCGTGAGCAGCTGAGACCTCAGGGCGTTCGCTTGTGTGTTCATCGAGCGGCTCCTTGTCCCTGGTTGGGTCCCGGGCTAGCGTGATTGCCCATCACCGCGACGAACAGGTCGGATATGCTTGGCGTGCGCACATCGCCCAGCGCGGCCAGTTGCTGGCGATCGGCACCTTCGAACAGCAGGACGCTGCGGCCAAATCCCTGCCGCTCCTGAATTGGCCTGAGCGCCCTCGCCGCGACGAGCTTGTCGGGATTCACCGTCACCTCTCGGTACCGCGCCTCCACTTCCTCCATGCTGTGACTGAAAACGATGCGTCCCCGGTCGATGAACATGAGATCGGTGAGCACATGTTGGATCTCGTCCACTTGGTGCGTTGCAATTACGATCGTGCGGTTTCCATCGAAGTAGTCGTTCAATAATGAGTCGTAGAACTGCTTGCGAAAAAGAATGTCGAGTCCCAGCGTCGGCTCGTCGAGCACCAACAATCGCGCATCGATGGCCATCACCAGGGCAAGATGTAGCTGCGTCACCATGCCCTTCGACAACTGCCTGACTTTGCTGGTGCGCTGGATGGTGGTCTTTGCCAGGAAGCCTTCCGCCTTCACACGGTCAAACCGCGGATGAACTCCGGCTACATACTCGAGCAGTTGCGAAACTCGCGCCCAGCGCGGCAGCACGGCTACATCGGCCATGAAACAAACATCGCGCATCAACCGTTCGCGCTCGGTCCAGGGATCGCGGCCGAGCACCTGCAGCTCTCCCTTATAGGCCGTAAGTCCGAGAATCGCGTGGAGCGCAGTGGTCTTGCCGGCGCCGTTAGGACCGATCAGCCCAAGGATGCGCCCCTCTTCCACCCGCAGGTCTACCCCGTCCAGTGCGATGGTTGTGCCGAAGGCCTTGTGCAGGCCGCGGGCTTCTATACATGCCATGGCTTCAGCGCTCCTCTTTGCCGGACTCGGGCGTCTTCGATTCGCTGGGCTTTGGCTTCGCGGCGTCTGCCTGCTTCTGATTGTTGGCGCCGTCGAGCAGTTCTTCAGCTTTCAGCCCGAGCCGCTGGATCGTTGCAGAAACCCTCGGCCACTCTTCACTCAGGAACTTCTGCCGCTCGCCTTCAAGCAACCGCTTGCGCGCGCCGGTATTGATGAACATGCCCAAGCCTCGCCGGCTTTCGACCAGCCCTTCCTCCACCAGCTCTTGATAACCCTTCAGGACCGTGAGCGGATTCACGCGATACTCCGCCGCCACATTGCGCACGGATGGCAGCGGATCGCCTTCCTTCAGGACTCCATCGAGAATCATGGCGACGACGCGGTCCCGCAGTTGGCGGTAAATCGGCTGGCTGTCATTCCACTCACGGTCCATCCTGGTTTCCCGTTCCCCTTGTCTGAGATACGTTGCCCTATTTTGTCCGCAGCAAGTCCATGTGCACCTGCACAGGCTTGTCTCCCGGCATCAGGTAAGTCCAGTCTTCGGCGTGATGGTCTGCATCGATGACGGTGAACACCGCGTGGTACATGTGTCCGTACTGGTTATCGCCGGATAGATCAGCAAAATCGAACTCCACTTTCTTGCCGTCAGCCGAAGGCCGCGCGACCATGTGCGGCCGGTTGCCGGCGTCGCAGTAGTGGATCAGATTCAACTTGTCTCCGTCTACGTAAAGCATGGTCACCGGATGGTCGTACTTTGTGGGGTCCAAGGGCTTTCCTGCTTCTTGCATCTCATGCACCAGCGCATTCCCCCGGGAAGTCACTCGCAGCGTGATCTCAGGCGCGGCGCCGTCAATGTGGGGATCCGGAGGCGTGGCTTTGACGGAAGCTCGCCAGGTACCTGCAAGACTTTTCAATTGGTCAAACGCCCTTTGTGCGTCTGACGATTTTTGCGCCGCATCAGATTTGTGCATGTCGGATTGCGCAAAGACTACGGTGGCGAGCAACATGGGAAGAGCTACGCACGATACAGAGCGAAAGAATTTCATGTTTCATTCTCCTTATGCTTCAACTCCGGCAGGGGTTTCTCAGAAGTTCTCGATCCGCGGTACCGAGAGTGAGTCGTCTCCAAGGAGCAACACCCTGTCCTCTACTGTTATAGTAGACTATAACACAATAGCACATTTCAAGCCTTTTTCTTAGAATTTTTGGCCCTCCGGAATGGCCGGGCAACTCGTTTGGAATCAGCGCAAAATCGAATTGATGGGGGGTGATCAGGCCTGCTGGGGCATCAGAGCCGTTCCGATGCGGCGAGCTACTTCACTCCTCACGGAGCAATCTAGCGGGATCGATCGACAGCGCTCGCTGCGCTGGAATCCACGTGGCCATGAGCCCCAGCAGCGCCATGGTGAGCACAACGCCAGTCAAAACCAGCGGATCGCGTGAAGTTGCCTGATACACGATGGAAGCCAGTACCCGGCCCGCCAGAATGCCCAGCAGCAATCCAGCTGCGGAACCAAACGCCAGAAGCCTGATGGCTCGGCCCAGCGCGGCGCCTAACACTTCTTTCGACTGCGCGCCGAGGGCCATGCGAATCCCCAATTCCCGAAGCCTCTTGCTGACCGAATACGCTGAGATCCCAAAAATGCCGGTGATGGATAAAATGGCACCAAGCGCGCCCAGAACTGCCAGGGACGCAGTGGCCATGCGTGAGCCAAACAGGAAGAAATCCATGGCCTCGGGCCACGTTTGGATGAAAACCGGCAACCCCGCATCCAGGTCGCGCACGCCTCTCCGGATGGCCCCGGCCAGCCGCCGAGGATCGCTCTCTGAACGCACCATGAGGAAGCTCTGACTCGAGGGCGATTGCAGGAGGGGATAAAACATCGCCGGCTGTGGCTCTTCGGTGAGGCTCGCATATTTTCCATCCTTCACGATGCCCACGACCTGCATGCGCGTTCCATTCCACGACTTGTAGTATCGGCCGAGGGCGTTGGCCTGTGAGCCGAAAATTCTTCGCGCGAAAGTTTCGTTGACGACCGCGACGCGTGGTGCATTCTTATCGTCATGCCAGGTGAATGCCCTTCCCGCCAGCAAAGGCGTGCCGGCCGCAACAAAGAATTCAGGAGAAATCTGGTACGTCATCGGTGAAGCGGCAACATTCGCTGGAGTTAGATCTGAAGTCTCGTCGGTAAAAATGGAGGTCCTGGAAGCGCCGCAACCCGCCAGAGGAGGACAGTTCGCCAACCCCACCGCAGTAACACCCGGAATCGTCTCGATCGCTGCAATCATGCGTTTTTGCATAGGGGGCACAGCGGCGTCGGGATAACCAGCCATCGCCAAATCGGTGTCCGCAAGGATTACTTCTCGCGGCGCAAAACCAAAATCGCTGTGCAGCGAACGCATCAGCCCGCGTACCGCTACCATCGAAGAGGTTACCAGCAGCGCGCAAATGGCAATTTGCACGGCGACCAGCGCCTCTCGAAACGTAATGCGACGGCCGACCTTCGTCACCGAACCGGACTTTACGATTTCATACGGATCCGTGTGCAACACCTGCTTGACCGGCACCGCCCCAAAAAGAATGCCGCTCACAAATGCCAGCAACGCAGCCAAGATGTAAACATTCGCGTCCGGATGCAGCGGCACATTCGTCGGGAATTGCGGAAACGGATTCCATGCCATCAGCCTTCGCAACAGCATCGCCCCGCCCAAAATCCCAACGGCGCCTCCCGTTAGGGAAATCACAAGGGCTTCGGTAAATAGTTGCCGCAGAATGCGCATTCGGCTGGATCCGAGCGCGAGGCGAACTGCAATTTCCCGCGAGCGATCCGCGGCGCGCGCGGCAAACAAGCTTCCCAGGTTGGCGCAAGCGGCGAGCAGAATCAACCCGGCGAGCAGCATCAACGCCGCAACAAATCCCCGGATCGGGCGGCCAAACGTATCGCCGTAAAGGCCGGCACGGGCTAACGATACGTTCATCTTGCCCATTTCTTTGGGATATGTTTTTTGCAGATCGTCGCCAATCGCGTTGAGCTCCGCGGCGGCTTGGCCGGGAGTCACGCCTTGCTTTAAATGTCCAATCGTCTCGAAAATCCACCAGCCTGCGCGCCGGTTCAGGGTCTCTTGGTCTTCGAAGCTGACCATGGGCACAAAGAAATCCGGAGAGAGCAGCAGAAAAGTTCCGCGAAACTCCGGCGGCGCCACGCCGATGATCGTGTACGGCCGCTTGTTCACATCTACCCTGCGGCCCAGCAACCGAGCGTCACCCTGAAAATGCCCGTGCCAATAGGCATAACTGAGCACGATATAGGGGGCGCTGCCCGCACCGTGCTCGTCCGAGGAGTGGAAGAACCGCCCAAGATGCGGCTGAAGCTTCAATACGTCGAAGTAGTTTCCGCTCACCTCATAAAGCCACGCGCGCGTCGGATTTTTGCCGGTGTCGAGCCCGACACGGGTCATTTGATACACGGCCAACCCATCGAAGCTGCGGTTGCGATCCCGGAAATCTACATAAGTTGGATACGAGAGCGCACCATGATGCCCTCCGCCAAGCTGCAGTCCGTAGAGGCTCTCCGACTGCGGCACGTTCAGCGGGCGAAGCAGGAAGGCATTCAGCGCGCTAAAGACCACCGCGTTTGCGCCGATCGCCACTGCCAGCGTCGCAACAGTCACAAAGGTGAAGCCGGGAGATTTGCGCAGCGTGCGGAAAGCGAAACGAAGATCTTTCGAGAGGTGATCGAACCAGAGCCAGCGGCCGGAGTCGTAGAACTGCTCCTGAGCCTGCGTGACGTTCCCGAAGGCGCGGCGCGCCGCGGCTCGCGCGTTCTCTTCGCTTAAGCCTTGTTCCTTCAAGCGTTCTGTCTCCAGCCGGATGTGCGCTTCGATTTCGGCGTTGAAGTCGCTCGCGCTGCGCTTGCGTCGGAACATGACTTAACTCCCCGCGGACTCCAAAATGCGCCCGATGGCCGTCGCCAGGCGCTTCCACTTGGTGGTTTCCTTGCCCAGTTGCTTGCGGCCAGCCGTGGTGAGTGAATAAAAGCGCGCCTTGCGGTTGTGCGAGGAGGTTCCCCACTTCGCAGAGATCCAGCCGCGCCCTTCCAGACGTTGCAACGCGGGATAAAGCGCACCGTGCTCGACGAGGAGTTCTTCCTCCGACGTTTGTCGGATTGCGCGGGCGATGCCCTGGCCGTGCTGCGGCCGAAAGATCAGCGTGCGCAGGATCAACAGGTCGAGCGTGCCTTGCAGGAGTTCCAGCCGTTCCTTGTCTTCTTGGGTAGACATTTGATCCGACAATGCGCCCGCTCGGGTAAGATGTCAACCCCAATCTTCCGGCGGCCTGTAGAAACGGCAGCGTCACAATCGGGCACCCTTGACTATCTACAATAGCTGGTGTAGATAGTCATGGCATGGGAAAACCGAATGACCTCGTGCAAGGAACACTTGACCTCTTAATCCTGAAAACCATTGCGCTCGAACCTAAGCACGGATGGGCCATTGCCAAGCGCATTCAACAGATTTCCCGGGACGTGCTGCAAGTCCAGCAAGGCTCGCTCTACCCGGCCCTGCACCGCCTGGAGCAAAAAGCCTGGATCAAGGCCAAATGGAAAGAAACCGAAACGGGCCGCCAAGCTAAGTTCTATTCGTTGACCGCGGCCGGCCGCGCCCAACTCGAAAAAGAAGCCGCCAACTGGAGCCGCCTCTCGGCGGCAATCAATTTGGTGGTAGAGACAACCTAGGGTGGTGGTGTCATGCTCTGGATTCGGCGATTTTGGCTTAAGGTGGGAAACCCATTTCGTCGAAAGCGAAACGCGGAACAACTCGACGACGAGATTCAATTTCATCTCGACGAGCAGGTCAGGAGTGAGTTGTCATGATGGGGGCTCAACGATTCTGGCTCAAGTTGCAAAGCTTGTTCCGCCGCAATCGAAGCACTCAGCGATTGAACGATGAAATCCAATTCCATCTCGAGCAGCAAATCGCCGAAAACATTGCCGCCGGCATGGGCCCCGAAGGCGCTCGCCACGCAGCTATGCGCACCTTCGGCAATCCTACATTCCTCAAAGAAGCAACCCGCGACACCTGGGGCTTGCTCTGGCTTGAGCACGTCGCGCAAGACCTTCGCTGTGGCCTCCGCTCGCTGCGGAAGAACCCCGGATTCACGGCGGTGGCGGTGCTCACGCTCGCCCTGGGAATCGGTGCGAATACAGCGATTTTTCAACTGATCGATGCCCTCCGCCTGCGCGTTATTCCCGTGAAGGACCCGCAGCAACTGGTCACCGTTCAACTGGCGGACTCCACCGGAATCAGGGGCCACGAAACCAGTGGGTATCCTGTTCTGACCAATGCCATCTGGGAAAAACTCCGTGACAATCAGGACGTGTTCTCCGGCGTTCTCGCTTGGGGCAGTAATAATTTCGGCCTCACTCCCGGCGGCGAAGTTCGGCTTGCTCAGGGCCTTTTCGTCAGCGGTGATTTTTTCCAGGTACTTGGTGTGCGGGCGTTAATGGGCCGCGTATTCACCGCTGCTGACGATCGCCGCGGCTGCGGCTTGCCCGGCGCGGTGGTCAGCTACGCCTTCTGGCAACGCGAACTTGGCGGCGATCCTTCCGCCATCGGGCATAAGCTGACGCTGAACTATCATCCCGTCGAAATCATTGGGGTCACGCCTCCCGGTTTCTTCGGGCTCGAAGTGGGTCGCTCCTACGACGTTGCTGTTCCCATCTGCTCGCAAGCGGTTCTCTGGAGCGAGGGGACCTGGCTCGACGAAGGCACAGTTTGGTGGCTGAACGTCGTGGGACGGTTGAAGCCCGGCTCGACGCGCGAAAAAGCAAACGCGCAACTAGCGGTGATTTCACCGGGGATCTTTCAAGCCACTCTTCCCTCAAACTACCCGGCCGAAAACGTGAGCGACTATCTCAAGTTCAAACTCACGGCCGTTCCCGCGGGCAGCGGCGTCTCCTGGTTGCGGACTCAGTACTCGGAATCTTTGTCCCTGCTCTTAGCCACCGCTGGCCTGGTTTTGTTGATTGCTTGTGCGAATCTCGCCAATCTACTGCTGGCGCGCGCTACAACGCGAGAGCACGAATTCACCGTGCGCTTTGCCATCGGCGCCTCGCGCAGCCGCCTGATCCTGCATTCGATGACGGAAAGCCTTGTTCTTGCGCTGCTTGGCGGGGGACTCGGACTCTTCCTCGCTCGGGCGCTCAGCCAGTTCCTGGTAGCTTCATTGGGCTCCCTGGACGATCCGCTCTTTCTCGACCTTAAGCAAGACTGGCGCCTGCTGGCCTTCACCTTCGGACTCGCAAGCCTTACCTGCATCTTGTTCGGCTTGGCGCCGGCGATGCGGGCCTCGCGCGTTTCCCCCGCCGAAGCATTCAAGAGTGTGGGACGCAATGTGACAGCAGGTCGCAAACGATTTGCATTTCGTCAAGGACTGGTTGTTTCGCAAGTTGCGCTGTCACTCATGCTGGTCGTGGGCGCTCTGCTTTTTTCCGGCAGCCTGCGCAATCTTCTCGCTGTTGACACAGGCTTCTCGCAAAAGGGAGTCATCGTCACCGATCTGGATCTCTTCCGTCGCCTGAACGTTCCGTACGCAGGGCGGGTCGTATTCAAGGAAGACTTGCTGCAAAGGATCCGCGCGCTTCCCGGCGTCGTCTCGGCTGGCGAAGTGGAGTTCCTTCCCCTTGGCGGGGGCAGCGGAGGAAATCGAGTCTGGGTCGAAGGGGCCAATCGAGCCAGCGGATTGGATTCCTGGTTCAATTCGAGCAGCGATGGTTACTTCAAAACGATGGGGATTGCCCTGCTTGCGGGACGGGATTTCACTTCGCAGGACACCGTCTCCTCTCCCAAAGTCGCGATTGTGAACCAAACCTTAGCCCGCAAGCTTGGGCTGAGTACAAATCCTATCGGAAAGACGTTTCGTCGGGAGGCAACTCCGAGTGAATCGGAGCAATCCTTCGAGATTGTAGGCCTGGTTGCGGACACCAAGTATTCCAGCTTGCGGGAAGAATTTCGTCCCATCGTGTATCTTTCCACGTCGCAAGACCCCCAGCCCGCTCCTTTTGCAGAATTCGTGATTCGTTCGGCCGCGCCCATAGCGGAAACCATTTCCAATGTCAGAAGCCTGGTCGCTCAGGCCGGCCCGATGATCACGCTTGCCTTTCAGCCGTTTGAAACCACGATCCTTGAGGGCCTGGCGCGCGAGAGGCTGATGGCCAAAGTGTTGGCCTTTTTCGGATTGCTCGCTGCACTGATCGCTGCTGTCGGCCTTTATGGCGTGATGTCTTACCTGGTCGCGCAACGCACCAATGAATTTGGCATTCGTGTAGCGCTCGGGGCACAAAGGGAAGATGTCCTTTCCTTGGTGCTTCGCAACGCCGCTTTGCTCCTTGCCCCAGGGCTGGTCCTCGGCGCGTTTCTGAGTGTGGCCGCGGCCCAGGCGGCGAGAGCCATGCTCTTTGGCTTGAAACCAAGCGACCCTGGGGTTCTCATCGCTGCGATGACCGGGCTCGGATTCATCACCCTCTTAGCAAGCTTCCTTCCCGCGCGTCGTGCTATGCGCGTCGATCCAATGGTCGCGCTGCGCTACGAATGATTCGCGAAACGCTTACAACCAAAACTTACGACTTGCCACTTCTTCGCGTTGCCAGCGTATAATGCCGTGCGGTCTTTTCCGTGTTCGAGCAACACAACAGAAGCGCAGGCCCATTTACATGATCGAACGGCTACCCATGGAGATTAAGGTTCGCGAATCCGGCGCAGTCGGGATTCTCGAAGTGCATGGCCGGCTCACCATCGGCGAACCCAGCGAACAGCTTTACGCCGCGCTGCAATCGGTCATGAAAAAGGGCGTGCGCAAAGTGATCGTCGCGCTGAACAGCGCTCCGCAGATTGACAGCTCTGGCCTCTCCACGCTCGTGCGAATCTCCATCCAGCTCGCACGCGAAGGCGGCGTGCTCCGGCTGGTCTGCGGACCCGGCCGCGTCCGCGATGCGCTCACCGTCACGCGCCTCGTCGAAGCCATCCCCACCTTCGACACCGAATCCGCCGCCCTCGCCAACTTCGCCTAGGGAGCACTCCCATACGAGGGACAAAACCAGCCCGCCGCTTGGCTTCTCGAGTAATGGGCGCGCTTTTAGTTTGCCTCTGGTTCGCGTTTCCTGCCTGGTCCGACGCTGACAAGGAGCGCAAGAAAGCGGCGAAGAGCCTGGCCCAAGAGATCGAGCGTGCTCAGTTTCACAAGGTCTACGTGCCGGATTTTCTGGACGCATCGGGCACTCGTACAGAGCAGGGGTGCTATTTTGCTTCTGCCTATTCCACGTTGCTTTCAAAAGATCCTCACGGTTTTGAGGTCGTAAATCGCATCCAGGCGCAGAAGCAGCTTGACGCACTTCGTATTTCATCGCAGGATCTTGTGAAACCCGAACTGCTTTCCAAAGCGGCGCAGGCCCTCGGTGCAGATGCCGTCCTTGTTGGCACAGCGACGATCTCTCCGAAGGATGCATCCTTACTCTTCTCTCTTCGCAACTCCTCAGGCAAGGAAGTCCACTCCATGAGCTTTCACGAAAAGTTGGAGCCCGCATTCGACACCTCTTTTCCCGCCATCGAAGATGCAGGCATTCATTTCTACTATTTCCCGGGGTTGGACGGTGTTTCTCAACCAAGGTGCAGATATTGCCCCAATCCGGATTACACCGACGAAGCCCGCTTGAACAGACTCGAAGGGAACGTCCTTATGTCAGTGGCGCTTGACGAGAAAGGGGCAATTACGAATGTCCGCGTTATGAAATCTCCGTATCAGGATTTTGTACCGAGGTCCTTGGAGGTTCTGAAGAAGTGGCGCTTGGAGCCCTCGCGTGACGCGGAAGGACACGCCGTGCCGGTCCGGGTCATGCTTGAAATCACTTTCCGCCTGCTAAATTGACCGTGAAACCGGACTAATCACGGATAAGCCTTTGGATCCTCCTATCTGCCTTTTTTGAGTTGGGCAAGGACGAGTGTGGCGACTTATAATGCCTTTTGCCACTCTAGCTCACCCCCTGCGGTGCCGCCCTAGCATGATTCCTCTTGCGTCCCGCCGCGCCTGACTCGCCTGGAACGTACTCGCAAGTCTCCACATGGGCGATGCGCCTGCCGGTCACGCCTTTGCGCCTGTATTGCGCCGGGGCCGGTCCAAACTCGCGCTTGAAAATGCGGCTAAACGCTGCGGCAGACTCATATCCCACTCGCTCGGCGATATTCGAGAGGGAAATCGTGGTGTCCCGCAAAAGCTGCGCCGCCAACTGCAGCCGCCAGCGCTTCAGGTAAGACATGGGAGATTGCCCGACAAGCGCCGCAAACCGCGCAGCGAACGGTGAGCGCGACATGCCCACTTGAGCGGCCAACAAGGCCACCGTCCACGGCTGTTCGGGGCTCTTATGGATAAGACCGAGAGCCCCGCCAATCGAGGGATCTCGCAGCGCTCCCAGCCAGCCCGCCGCCCCTTGAGGCTGGTCTTTGAGCCATGCACGAACGGCTTCCACAAAGATGACGTCGATCAGCCTGGTTGTGATGGTTTCTGACCCTATGCCCGGCTCTCGCGTCTCCTTTTGCAAGAAACGCAACGTAGCGCTCAGCCATTGGTTCGCGTGACTCTCGCGCTTTGGAACGCGAATCCACCTCGGCAGGACTACCAGAGAAGCGTCGGCTTTCGGACCATGAAACTCAAAGGCTCCGCAAATCAACCCTGTTTGCCGCCCGCCGCCGCCGTGCTTGATCACCGCGCGAAGCCCCCCACGCGATTTTCCCGTCAGTTCCGCCAGGGGAATCGGCGGCGTGCGTGGGTTATCGCTCAACTGGTATCCATTTCCCCGGGGGATCACCAAGAGAAGATCGCCGTCCTCCAGAGCCACAGGACTGGACGCGTCTTGAAGCTGCAACCAACACGACCCGCCGCTGATCACGTGGAAATGAGTGAAGAATCCGGGGGCAAATCCGAGCGCCCACGGCGCAGAAAGGTCGCAACGGCAAAAAAAACGGCCGCGCAACTTCAACGAGTCCAGCACGTCCGCTAAAACGTCCACGCCTTGGTGCTCTAAATACTCAGACATCTTAATTTTCCAGGCCCAGGACTAGGAATAAGGACGATTGGTCAAATCTTAGAGCGTCTCCGTCATAGACGTTCCTGAATTCGGTTCGTATCTTACCAGAGAAAAACTCAACGCGGTTCGGGGGTCTACTCGCGTGGAAACCATTCGTCTTGTAGTCAACGGCCAACCCAGAGAATTGAACATTGATCCCGCAACGCCTCTTCTCTGGGTGTTGCGCGAACAATTGGGCCTGACCGGCACCAAGTTCGGCTGCGGCATGGCGCTTTGCGGCGCTTGCACGGTCCACGTGGATGGCAACGCGGTGCGCTCTTGCGTCACGCCAGTGAAAGCCGTCGCCGGAAAGCGCATCACCACCATCGAAGGCCTGTCTTCGGACCGCTCCCATCCCGTGCAAAAGGCGTGGCTCCAGGTGCAGGTCCCGCAATGCGGCTATTGCCAGCCCGGGCAGATGATGAGCGCTGCGGCTTTGCTCGCTGTCAATGCGAAGCCTTCCGATGCCGACATTGACGACGCGATGGCGGGAAATCTCTGCCGCTGCGGAACCTATGCGCGCATCCGCAAAGCAATCCACGTCGCGGCGGAACTCGCGAGGAGCGCGAAATGACTCGCCGCTCGGGACCTCTGCTGTTGCTTAGCGTGGGCGCCTCGACGGCTATTCTGTTCGTGGGTTTCGCGTATCTCTCACCACGCGTATTCGCTGGCGGGCAGTCAAATGCCGGCGGCAATGAGAAAAGTCTTCAGGCCTTTCGCGCCGTCGCTTCCGTTCTCACGAGCCCGCGCTGTTTGAATTGTCACACTTCGTATGGCGGTCCGCTGCAAGGCGACGACAATCATCCGCATGCCATGAACGTCAAGCGCGGGGTCGACGGAAAAGGCTCGGCAGCCCTGCGATGTCTCGCGTGCCATCAAACCGAAAACGGCAAAACTCTTCATTCCCCTCCTGGCGCAGCCGACTGGCAGCTTCCTTCACCAAAAACACCGATGGCTTGGAAGGGCCTGAGCACGGGCGAACTCTGCCGCACGCTGAAGGATCCTGCGAAGAACGGCAACCGCTCGCTACAAGACCTGATTCCCCACATGGACACTTCGCTGGTGCGCTGGGCGTGGAATCCGGGCCCCGGACGCACCGTTCCGCCTTTGTCCCACGACGAGTTCGTTGGGCGCTTGAAAGAATGGATTGAAACGGGCGCGGCCTGCCCACAGTGAGGAAGCGGCAATGAGAACAACGGAACTCATGGTGAAACAAGAGATAAGTTCAACGCCATTGGATCGCCGCCAATTCCTGATCACTTCGGTCTTGACCGGGGGCGCGCTCTTCCTGAAGTGTGCCGTCCGCCCTGAACAAGCTTTGGCTTCAGCCGAAACCGCGGGGGCCAAAGTAGTTCCCCTGAATGCCTGGCTGAAGATCGGCACGGACGATTCCGTCACCATCATCGTTTCTCAGGCAGAAATGGGCCAAGGCATCAGAACTACGCTCCCGGCCGTTCTGGCGGAGGAACTCGGAGCCGATTGGTCGCGCGTTCGCCTCGAGGATTCTCCGACCGATCCGGCTTATCGCAATCCGCGCATCAATTGGCAATTCACCGGAAACAGCGAAAGCACTCCGTCTTTCTTCGAATTGATGCGCCAAATGGGCGCAAGCGCACGTGAAATGTTGATTGCGGCTGCAGCGAAAAAGTGGAACGTCGACCCGGCCACTTGCCGTACCGAATCTGGGAAAGTGGTGCACAGGACTTCGCGCCGCACCGCGCGCTTCGGCGATCTGATCGAAGCCGCCGCCAAAGTCAATCCTCCCGCCAAGCCCGCACTCAAGAGTGAAAAAGAATGGACTCTGCTGGGAAAACCGCTGGGGCGTGTGGAGAATCTCTCCAAGATCGATGGCAGCGCCACCTTCGGCCTCGATTTCTCTTTACCGACCCTGGCCCACGCCGCTGTAAAGCAATGCCCTGTCTTCGGGGGCGACGTTGCCTCCTTTGATCGCTCCTCAATCGTCGGCTTCCCTGGAATCGTTGACGTCGTAAAGATTCCCAACGGCATCGCCGTTGTCGCGGAAACCTATTGGCAAGCGAAATCCGCGCTTGACGCTCTCAATGTCACGTTCAACGAAGGACCAGCAACGAGCGTTAGCACCGATTCGTTGCGTGGCGACTACCGCCGCGCCATGGAAGGGAACGAATGGCTGTTGGTCCATGTCGAGGGAAATCCGGACGCTTTGCACCACGAATATCCTAATGTTCCGCTGGCGAAAGATACCATACCAACAACCGGCGCGAACGCCGCCAAAGAAACCTATCCCACAGTTTTCTCTCAGGAATATGAGTCGCAATTCCTGGCCCACGCGACGATGGAGCCCATGAATTGCACCGCCCGCGTCTCAGGTGACACCGTTGAAATCTGGGCTCCGACGCAGGGTCAGGAAATCACTCGGCTTACGCTCGCTGGTGTCTTCCAACTGCCGAAAGAAAACATCCAGGTCTCGCGCACCTTTCTGGGAGGCGGTTTTGGCCGAAGGCTGGTCGCTTTTGATTTTGCACTGCAGTCAGCCCTGATCTCGAAAGCGGTTCGGCGTCCGGTGAAAGTCATCTGGTCCCGCGAAGAGGACATGCAGCACGACATTTACCGGCCGGCGACACTCCATCGCATCACTGCGGGCATCAACGAATACGGGAAGCTGCGCGCGGTTTCCCACCGCTTGGTGTCGCCCTCGATCCTCCAATTCGTGTATGCGCCCGCAGTGACGGATGTTTACGACCCCAGCTGCCTCGAGGGGTTGCTCGAAACCCATTATGAAATCCCGAATATCCGCGTCGATTTCAAACTGCTGCACATTCCCGTGCCCACTTCGGTTCTGCGCACAACGGGCTACGGCCCCAACATCTTTGCTTGGGAAAGCTTCATCGACGAACTCGCTTCCAAGAAGGGCATCGATGGTTATCACTACCGCCGCGATCTGCTCGCCAACAGCCCTCGCTCACAGGCTGTGCTGGATCTTGTAGCGCAAAAATCCAACTGGGACACGCCCGCTCCGACGGGCCACTACCGCGGCATCGCCTACGCGGACGCTTTTGGAACGCATATCGCGCACGTCGTCGAACTTTCTGTTTCGAAGGATCGTCAGGTGAAGATTCATAAGGTCGTCTGTGCGGCCGATCCCGGCACGGTCCTCGACCCCGACATCACCACCAATTCCCTCGAAGGCGGCATCGCTTGGGGCCTCTCTTGCGCCTTCCAATCAGAAATCACTTTCGATCGCGGCCGCGCGGTGCAAAGCAACTACCACGACTATTCCATCCTGCGAATGCCGGAAATGCCCCCCGTGGAAATCCATTTGATTAGCAGCGGTGCGCGTCCTCTCGGAGGTGTCGGTGAAGTCGGTCCCGTCACCCTTCTGCCGGCGATTGCTAACGCGATCTTCGCCGCCACAGAAACCCGTTTTCGTTCCTTGCCGCTGAGCAAGCACGGCTTCTCTCTCGCCTGATCCACCGGCCAAATGGAGGACATCCCTTGCTCAAGACTAGGCGCTTGATCTTTATTTCGTTGCTTCTCCTTTTTCCCGCAGTGGTCGCGGCGCAGTGCGAGCAACCGCGCCCCATTTTGCAGCCTCTTCGCTATGAGGAAGACTGGAGTTTGCTCTCCAATCCTGATTGCAAAAAAGAAGTTCTTGACGATCTGAAACACATCTCCTTGGGACGCGAAAACTGGTACCTCTCCATCGGCGGCGAAATTCGCTACCGCTATGAAAACTATGAAAACTCCGGCTTTGGCTCCGATCCCGAGACAGGCTCTGGATACATTCTGCAGCGCTATCTTCTTCACACCGACTGGCACTTCGGAACGCACTTCCGCCTCTTCACGCAATTCCAGAGTGGCTTGGAGGAAGGGCGCAACGGTGGGCCGCGCCTGACCGATAAAGACGTCGCCGATTTGCACCAGGCTTTCCTCGACATCACAAACAGTTCGCAAAATCTGCGCTTGCGCGTCGGCCGCCAGGAAATCGAATTCGCCACGGGACACATCATTGGAGCAAGTGAAGGCTTGAACATCCGCCGCGCCTTTGATGGGTTCCGTTTCACCTTCAAGCACGGCCGCTGGACCTGGAATTCCACCCTGACGCATCCCGTTCTCCTTCGGCCTGATACGTACGCGATTCCCAATCACCTGCAGACGGAGTGGGGCGCAGGTTTCACCCGCGCGACTGAACATGGGGGACGGGCCGGCTACTACATCGCCTTGAATCGGAAAGTGGCGGCCTTCAACGGCAAGGTCGGCCAGGAAATCCGCCACACGCTGGGCACTCGTGTTTGGGACAAGAAAAACATTTTCGACTACGACGCTGATTTCATTTTTCAGACCGGCACGTTCGCGACTGGCAACATTTATGCCGGCGCCATTTCCACGAATGACGGGATCACGCTCCACCGCCTGAAATTTCAGCCGCGCTTCGGCGTGCGCTTCGATTACGCCACCGGCGACTCCAGCTCCACGAGCAGCAATCTCAACACGTTCAATCCGCTTTTCCCGAACCCCACCTACTCCAGCCTCTCCGCGCTGCTCGGCCCTTCGAATCTAACCGACTTGGGCCCCACCATCCGCCTAACGCTCAATGCCAAAACGGCGATTTCGCCTGAAATGCCGTTTTACTGGCGTAGCTCCATTCACGACGGCATCTACAACTTCGCCGGATTCCAAATTCGCCCCGGGAATCTCAGCACCGCAAAATTCGTGGGGTATCAGCCCGGCCTGACTCTGGACCGCACTTTTTCTCCGCACATCTCCAGCACCGCCGGCTACTTTTATTTCTTCACGGGCGATTTTCTCAAGCAGACGCCCCCAGGCAAAGACGTCGGCTATTTCTACGCCACATTGACGTTTCGGTTTTAAGACTCGGTGAACTCTGCCGAGTTTTCCACAACTTCCCTGTTGTTAATCTAGCCGCCCTTTTTGAGTTCGGCGAGGACCAGTTTGGCGACTTCCTTGAGCGTTTCAAAGACGCCGGTGCCCTGAATCGCCACAGCTTCGAGAACCGGCTCGCCTTTTTTGCGAAGCTGCTTGGTCAGTTCCGGCACGGACATGGCATTGGGCAAGTCGCGCTTGTTCAATTGCAGCACGTAAGGAATCGTTGAGAAATTCAGATTGTGTTCTTTCAGGTGTTCCTGCAAGTTCTCCATGGTCTCGAAATTCGCATCGAGGCGCTCTTCCTGCGAATCCGCCACGAACACCACCCCGTCCGCCCCTTTCAGGATCAGCTTCCGGCTGGCTTCGTAGAACACCTGGCCGGGCACGGTATATAAATGGAAGCGCGTTTTGAAGCCGCGCACGGTCCCCAGGTCCAGCGGAAGGAAGTCGAAGAACAGCGTGCGGTCCGTTTCCGTGGCCAGAGACACCATTTTGCCCTTCTGGTTCTGCCCGGTGTGGTCGTAAACCCACTGAAGGTTGGCGGTTTTTCCGCCGAGACCCGGGCCGTAGTACACCAGCTTGCAATTAATTTCGCGCGCAGGAAAATTGATGAAAGGCACTTTGTCGTCGATCCGAATGCGGCCACAAATTTAGCATACGCGGTGCAGGCAGGCCAGTATTCCCGCCCCGTGTCCCATCCGACACTGCCTTACTGACAGTTTCTGCGATTCCATTGCAATCTCCACGGCCTATTTTTTGCGATGATGCGGTTCGGTAACCGCTGTTTCGTTGCAGACTGCTGACGGTTCACCACTACGTTATTTACTCGAACATACTAAGCCGTGCGTTTGACGGACGGGGTTGCCTCTGCTAGCATGCGCTATATGGCAAAAGTGCGAAAAGCCTCTGGAGGGTCCGCCCACCACTCCAAGAGCGCCGGGCACGGCTCCTCCAAGTCCATGAAAAAGAAGACGTTAGGAACACCTCCTCCCCCGCAGCGCGGCGGCGTTGAACTCGTTGATCCCCGAGTGCAAGCGCAACTGAAAACCTACGACGAAGCGCTGGCCCTCTTTCATCAGCAAAAACTCTCGCGCGCCAAGCAAGAACTTGAAGAAGTGCTGAAAGGCCCCAGCAAAGAGCTGGCCGACCGGGCGCGGGTGCACTTGAAAATCGTTGAGCAGCGCATGAAGCCCTCAGCGGAGCAGAATCCGAAGAGCGCCGAAGATCATTATCAGCGTGGCGTGGCCATGATGAACATCGGTCGTTGGGACGAAGCGCGCGAGAGCCTCGACAAAGCGCGCAAGGCAGCACCGAAAGCCGACCACATTCACTACGCTTTGGCGGCGCTCGATTGCCTGACCGGCGAAGCCGACTCGGCGCTGGAGAACCTCAAGGTTGCCATTCAGTTGCGTCCGGAAAATCGCTACCACGCGCGCAACGATGAGGACTTCGCGTTCCTCCAGGAAGACCCGCGCTTTACCGAATTGCTGTATCCGGAGAAAGACGGGTTCGCCAGCTAGAAGACCTGGCCGGTGACTCGTGGCCAACTCGAATGACGCTTGCTTAGTACCCTGCTTTTGACTTCTGCGTTCGCACTTAGACTCCCTCTTTCATCAGCGTTTGAATCCTTTCCTGTAGAATGAATACGGTGTTTTGTTCTCAGCCAAACATGAAAAAACGCGGGTCTTCAACAAAAACTCTTCTGCCCAGCTTTCGCATTGTTGCGCTCGGCGGCGGCACGGGACTCTCCACGTTGCTGCGCGGCCTGAAAGAGCACGTCGTGCGGCGTCCCGACGAACTCGCCACCGCGGAACGGCCGATCGCGGATCTCGCGGCGATCGTCACGGTTACGGATGACGGCGGAAGCTCGGGCCGTTTGCGGCGCGAGAACCGCATCCTGCCACCGGGCGATATTCGCAACTGTATGGTGGCGCTCTCGAAAGACGAAGCGCTGATGGGCCGCTTGTTTCAATATCGCTTCCACGCAGGGCAAGGGCTGGCGGGCCACAATTTCGGAAATCTGTTCCTTGCGGCGCTCACGCACGTCACTGGAGATTTCATCGAGGCGATTCGCGTGACGAGCAAAGTGCTGGCGATCCGCGGACGCATCTTTCCGTCAACGCTGTCAAATGTGCACCTCGTGGCAAAGCTGGAAAACGGGCGCGTGGTGCATGGCGAAACGCGCATCAGCGCGAGCCGCGTGCCCATCCAGAGGCTTGGCCTTTCGCCCAGCCGCGTGCCTCCCCTCCCGGCGGCCATCGAGGCCATTGATCAGGCGGACCTGATTCTGATGGGCCCGGGTTCACTTTACACCAGCGTGTTGCCGAATCTCCTGATTCCGGAGATTGCCGCGGCGATCGCGCGTTCGAAGGCGCCGCGGGTGTACATCGCGAACCTGATGACCCAGCCGGGCGAGACTACTGGGTACGGACTGGCGGATCACCTCTGCGCGATCCAGAAGCATGTTCCGCGGCGCGTGATTGATTGCGTTGTGGCGAACCGGCAGGCAATTTCTCCCTTGGTAGCGCGCAGGTATCGCTCGGAAGGTGCCACGCCGGTGGCTGTAGACCTGGAAGCGCTTAAGAACCTTGGCTGCCGGGTCATTCTCGATGACCTGGTCGAGGAGCATACCGTTCTGCGCCACAACTGCCAACGATTGTCGAACCTCCTCCTGGAAGATTTCCTCCGTATAAAAGACGAAATATCAACTTAACGATAAGGCGCCCCCTACCCCACCGCCGGCAACAATGCAGGAGCATGAAAATAAGAGCGTTGCGGGAGGATCATCCTGGCGGAGGTCCCCCCTGCCACCCCCGAGTAGTGTTGCAACGTCATAGAAACAAAGGAGTTACAAATTGGGCAGTTCGTAAGTGTATGAAAACAAGGAAAGTCGGGACGGCGTGGAAGCGTAGGGCAATTCGCAAATTGTTGATAATTCGTGGGGACAACGGAGGACATAAGAGATCTGCGGGGCATCAGCGCAATGTGAAAAGCAAGGCAGAAGGAGAATGCAGAAGTTGGAAGACACAGACCGAAGCCCAGTCAAGGGCACTAACGCGGTTGAGCCAAGCCGCCGATACTAAACCGGTACGCAATGCAAAGGGCCTTCCCCGGCTGGATGGGGAAGGCCCTCCGAGGCTAGGAAGTTTGTGTGGTCGTTAGAAGATGATCTTGGCCACAAGCTGGACGTTGCGGGCTTCGCCAGGGCCGATGGCCGGAGCGCCGTTGAAGTCGCCGATGGTATCGCTCACGAGACCAAACCCGCCGTATGCGGAACTGGAGGGTGCGGCGCACCTGTGGGTGGTAGTGTCCTGAAAGCAAAGGTCACCGTTCGGCGAAGCGCTTCCAAATGCGGCTAAGGCTCCAACTCCGGACGACAGATTGATGCGGTTGAAGAGGTTGAAGAAGTCCGCACGTAGCTGCACCCTTACCCGCTCGGTAATCGGGATGTTTTTGATGAAGGACAGATCCACATCTCCGAAACCCGGTGCGAACCATTTGTTGCGAGACACATTGCCATAGGGCGAACCGGTGCACTGTGGATCGCCAGCGTTGGGATCGCAGAAAGCGGTCGGGTTTATCCATAGCGTGCCACCATTAGCCGCCGAGAACTTGTGGTCGATGGTCACGCCATTGGCGCTAGCAAACGGGTTTGCGCCTTTAACCAAGTTCAAGTAAGAGAGGATTTCGTCGTACGGCTGTCCGCTGTGGAAGTTCATAACGCTGCTGATCTGCCAGTCGTTCATAATGCGCTTCGACCAGCCGGAAGTGGCCCACGGCGCCTTGGGAACGTCGTAGGTGAAATCTATTGTAAAGAGGTGCCGTGTATCGAAGTCGCTGTTGCCATAATCGGCCCTTGGGTTGAAGGCGTTATCCACTACCGTGGCCCGGTATTCGCTGATCTCGTCGAGAGAGTGCGACCAAGTGTAGGCAACCTGTGACGAGAGTCCATGCCAGGCTCTAAGTTTCAAAATGGTTTGAAGAGCATTGTAGTTGGATGTGCCAATAGTGTTGAGCTGTAAGATGTTGCCGAAATTGGGGTAAGGAACAGTCGCTTTCGCACCACCGGGACACGTGGTAATGGGGAGTAAAGCCGTGGGAACGGGAACTCCATTGCAAATGGGCGTATTGATGTCGGACACGAGGTTCAGCTTGCGTCCCTCGCTTCCAACGTAGCCAATCTGCCAAATTACGGCGTTTCCGAATCCTTTCTCGACTTGAAGGTTGTAGTTATAGAAGTAGGGTACGCGGAAGTTGGAGCTAACGGAATAGGCACTTAAACCCTTAGGATCACCTGGGGCGGCGCAGTTCGGATCGGAGCAGGCCTGCACTCCGGGGAAAATGGAGTTGCCACCCGCCTGCACCGCGTCCCACTGGTAGGAAACCTGGCCGAGCCTGTTCGCGCCATAGGTCGAAACCGGAGAAGTGCCGAACGCGTTGCCTTGAATACCCTGTGAAGCCGTAATAGGCGGACGGAAGTCCAAGAACGGGTTCAGGTTGATCTGGTCGTAGAAGACGCCAATGCCTCCGCGCACCACCAAGTCGCCCTTAGCAGTTGGTTGGTAAGCAAAACCAAGACGCGGAGCGAAATGGTTTTTACCGGGGTCGAAGAGAGCGCGGCTGCTTTGAAGGACAAATCCCGTTCCAGGAACGAAGTTCGCGATGTTGCCCGGTGTATCGGACTGCATCGGCCCAAAGTATTCGTAGCGCAAACCATATTGGAGGTTAAGCTTCTTGGTGAGTTGCCAGGAATCCTGGAGGTAGGCGTTAAAAGCGTTGACGTGAACGAAGCGTTCCGGGTTTCCCACGGCGATTGTAGAGAAGGACACATCGCCCGCAAGAAAGTCAGCCAGCGCCTTTGTCAACGAGTCCACGGTTGTGCTGCTGGCCCAAGGTCCCTGAGTACCGTCAAAGGTGAATCGCCCCGTCCCGCGACGGTGATAGAACTCATTGAGTTTCCCGTGGCGAACTTCGGCCCCGTAACGGAACTGATGCTTGCCAACGCTGTAAGAAAGGATGTCAGTAAAGTGTAAGGTCAAGTCGCTTCGGCCCTCCGGGGGCGTCAACCCAGTCTGCTCAAACCCGGTGATGCGGATGTTCGGAGCTCCGTTGATGGGCTGACCGTGGTTGAGCGCGTCCGGACTGAGAAACAGACCCAAGGACTTGGTCACAAAACTGTTGTTGTTGTCGTTGAAGAACTGGTTAAAGTAGCTGGCGCCAAAGAGGAATTGATTAGTCCACCGCGATGACAATGCGGAGTTCAAGACTGCGCCATAGTTTCCGTCGTGGAGAGGCGCGACTTCAAAGTAGTAGGCCAAGTTCGAGCTTGCTGTACCGAGAGCCGGACTGCCGCCCAGTGGAGCCGTCTGGTTACCCTGGCCGATGATGGCATGCAAAGAGAGATGATGTTTGTCAGAAATTTGGTGATCAAGGCGAACCACGCCGTTGTAACTATAACCAAACTCGGAGCTTGGGCTAAAGAAGTTGTTTTGGGTTGCCGGTAGATTCAAGATTGAGTTGCTTCCGGAAGTTGGCCAGAAGCCTTTACCCGAAGTATTGCAGCCCGTCGGAATCTGGGCAGTAGGGACCTGGGTCATGAGTCCTGCGAGCACGTTGCATGACGCCAAGCTGATAGGAACAGCGGCAGCCTGAAGAACGGCGGCGGCGTTCTTCACGTAGGCGGCAGAAGGTTCCGTGGCTTTGCCGGATAGGCCGAAGACGAAGTCGTTCTTCTCGTAGCTGACGAAATAGAATGTTTTATTCTTAATGAACGGGCCGCCGAAACGGAATCCATAGTTTTCATTGCGTTCCCTAGGTGCTTTTGTGAGCTGGCCAGCGGCAGCACAAGCAGCTGCACCGAGAGTGCAGCGTTGGAAGAAGGGCGAGGGGGAAGCAAAGTATTCGTTCCGATTGTAGTAATAAAGTGACCCGTGATAGTCGTTTGTCCCGGACCTGAGGACAATGTTGGCAGTTCCGCCTGCGTTGCGCCCGCCCTCGGGTCCCGAGGACGTCTGCACCGAAAATTCTTCAGTTGCGTCAATCGGCAGGACCGTCCCGGCAATCCCCGAGACACCGCCCTGATTGATGGCCGGTATGTTGTGCCAGAAGTCGTTGTTATCCACGCCGTTGATCTGCCAGTTGATCTGATTGGGCCGTGTCCCGTTCAACGAGCCGAAACCGCCCACGTTGTAGCCGCCAAAACCCGGGGCGACGCCGATCATTTGCGTAAAGTCACGGCCGTTCAGAGGAATATTCTGAACGACATCGTCGGGAATGGTCATCGTCTGGGTCTGCGTGGTGGTGTCGAGCGTTAGAGCAGCGGCGGAAACTTCGACGGTGGTCGTTTGCTGCTGCAGAGTCAGTTTCACATTCAACGTGTAAATCTGGCCCGCGACGACTTCCACCTTGTCCACCGTGTACGTGGGAAAACCCGTGGCGGCCACCGTAACCTTATAGAGGCCGAGCGGAACGTCCTGGAAAGCGAAGGCTCCGTCACTCGTGGTGGTTGTGGTGTGATCGATGCCGGTGGCGATTTCCGTGGCCTTGACGGCGGCGTTGGGAACGACCCCTCCAGACGGGTCGGTGACCGTCCCGTTGATCGAGCCGCGGAAGGTCTGGGCGTTTGCGGCGACTGCCAGTGAGAATGCAATCAAAATAACTACGACTAGGCGCTTCATAAAATTCATTTCCCCCTTCGAGATCAAGAAGTGAACTCTGCAGCTCGTCCGCCGGCGCGAGCCGGAAGACGCTAAAAAGACAAAGCGAGGCCACTCAATAGGCCCCGACTAAAAACCCTCGCGCACCTAAGCGATTGAATGGAGATCCGTCATTCAGGACAAGCCCCCCGGACCGCTCGCCCCACTGCCTCGAAGAATCTCTACACCATCCAAAACCAATATGGCTGTTGCAGGGAGTTTTAACCCGCTGGAAAGCCCGGTGTCAAGAAGAATGAGCGGCGGCTGGCGGTGCAAAATTTGGATGCAGCGGATCCGGTTGGAAGGGGTGAGTTCCGGGAAGAGTCCGTGGAAATTAGAAAAAAGGGAAAATGGAAAATAGGAAGAGAGAGTCGAAGAGCTGGAGATAAGTGGCGAGTAGCGTGGGATTCCTGCTAGCGTGAGAAGGGAAGCCGCGAGAAAACACAAAGGCAATTTAACAGCGAAGGCAGAGGACACAGAGAAGAGGAGAAAGGACATGTCCACGTTTGGGTTGATTGAATATAAGGATGCGAGCGCGGAGGTACGCGTGATCTACGACGACATCATGGCCACGCGAAAGACGGCCTGGATCAATAATTTCTGGAAGGCCATCGCGCACGATCCCGCGCTGCTGAAGCGGACGTGGGAGAGCATCAAGCAAGTGATGGCTCCTGGGGCGTTGGACCCACTGACGAAGGAGCTGATTTACATCGCCGTGAGCGTGACGAACAATTGCACGTATTGCATCTCTTCGCACACAGCGTCGGCGTTTGGAAAAGGGATGACGGACGCGATGTTCAAGGAATTGCAGGCGGTGATTGGGATGGCGAATGAGACCAACAAGCTGGTGACCGGTTATCAGGTGGAGGTGGATGAGCAATTCAAGGCACCGCTTACCTTGGTGGTCAAGCCACCGCTGGCGCGGTGAACTTGGAAAACGGGCTTCGAAATTAGCTAGCCGCGCAGTTGTGTAATCTATTGCAAACCATACGGGACACAAACACTACGTCTGAGCAGAGTCCGGCTGTACGCGGGGACAGGTGCTCAAAAGCGAAAAACGGTACGCGCGTACTATGTCGGGCCTTTCCTCCGCAGCGGAAGATATAAAGGGTAGCGCGAGTGCCAAAAAGCTGCCCACTTGCCCGCCCGGCGCGGGCGGCAGCAGGCAAGCCCAGCAGGGTTTCCGGGGAAGGGCGAGCTCGCAAAAATTCTACTTCGCGGATGTGCACGAGATGGCCCCCATACTCAAGGATTCCGACACGCTGACAGCTGCAGAGACCAGCGCACGATCGGGATCGGCGTCGGCGGAATCGGCGGTCAAAGCGCAGCCGGTGGCGCTGGAAATCCCTATTACTGTGAACGGTGCGCGCACCATCGAAGGCAGCGACAAACGAGAACCGTTCTCCGAGTCCACAAAGACTGTGATGGTCCACGGGTCGGGAGCAGTAATTCGGTTGACCTCCGCAATGGCGCCGGGACAACTGCTGTTTCTCACCAACGAGCGCACAAAAAAAGAAGTGGTCTGCCAGGTGGTGAAGTCGAAGAATTACCGGAACGTCAGCGGGTACGTGGAATTGGAGTTTACCGAGCCGGCGGTGGGATTTTGGGGCATGCGCTTTCCGGGCGACCGGATTGCTCCGGGGCCCCAAACCGCACCAGCGGAGACTCGTACACCATCATCGGGGAATGGCGCGGCGGCACCCGTACCTCCAGCGGCGCCGAAAACAAAACAGCCCGCAAGCAGCGCACCGAGCATCAATGTGGCGAAGCCGTCCGCTCCTCCGGTGCCATCGATTGCCAGGCTGGCGACGCCCGCGACGGAAGGCTGCTCTTCATCCATCGTTCCGCCGGCGAGTGATTCCGCGCCTTTGCTGGACAATTCGAAAGCAAAGCCGAATACGAGTGTGCCTCCGCCTCCTATTGCAACGTCGCTCGGAGCCGATACGCCGCTGATCGAGCCGTGGTTGAAGAAGCGCGAGCCGGCTGCGCGCGTGCCCGCCCCGCCAGCCAGGGTGGCTCCTCCGGCGCCGCCTGCAAAAAAGGAAGAACGCGAATCCAGCCTTACGCCTGTTCGCAGTTTTGCGGTGGAGCGCCCGTCGGACAAGCCCGCCTCGCTTTTTGCGCCAGCCGAAGCACCAGCGAATTTGTCGAGTGTGAATCTATCGAGCATCGCGCGCTTCTTCGAAGTGAAACCGGCGGTTGCTGATGGGCCTACGGCGGCACCGAAGGCGCCCGCTGCTACCGATCCCGAACTGGAGGAGTTGAAACAGCACACCGCGCGGTTGCAAGGCGAGTTGGCGAAAATGCAGTTTGCCGAAGCCGGAGCGATTTCGCCGCCGAAGGCGGAAGCGAGAAAGCCTAAGGCTGAAAGAGCTGAGGCTGAGAAGCCTGCGGTCCAGGAATTGGAGACGCCTTCTTTTCCGCTCACGGAGCAGTCGATCGAGGCACTGAAGACGGAACTGGTTCACGAAAACGCGGTGCGGCTGGTCGAAAATCCCGAATCGAGCAATGCTGCGCCTGTTTTGCCGGAGTTATCGAAGCTGGACGAGCCTGTCAAAGTTGAGCCTCCAGCGGCCATTCCCGCCTTGGAGTCGCTGGAGCCCGAGGAGATGAAGATTCCGGCGTGGCTCGAGCCGCTGGCGCGCAATTCGCCCGCGCCTGCTTCAACGCAGGAACTTGTTCTTCGGGAGAAAACTAAGCGCCGCGCGGAGCAACCGCAGTTGCGGGAATTCGTGGCACCCCTGGCGACGTCTGCGGAAGCACGTGGGGCCGCCGCGTCGCGAGTTCCGCAGTTTGGAAGCGCGTTGCCATTTGAAGGTGTGAAGGGCGAGCGCGAAAGTCCGCGCCAGAAATTGGGCAATGGGATGGTGCTGGGAGGGATAGCGGCAGGAATTCTGGCGCTGGCCGGCGGCTGGTGGTACATGGATCACAGGCCTGCGGGAGCTCATGGCCGGGCCGCGGCGTTGCAGGCACCGGCGGGTTCCGGGGCATCACAAGATGCCGCCACGATTCCAGCGAAGGAAGGGATGCTCGGAAGCGCTCTCCCGACGCATGCGGACGCGACTCCTTCGCAAACCAGGGACGCAGCGATCAATTCGAATGCGCCGGTCAATGCCGCAGGCAAGGTTTCCAGTCCGACTCCTGCAAGTTCGGCGGCGAGCACGTCTCGCGGCGGCAATGTGGTCGCCAACGCCGAAACGGCGCAGCCGGAGCCGGTTCAGGCTGTGGAGAAGAAACCTGCGCTCGGAGTCGTCCACCTTGCAGCGCCGAAGATTTCACAGAAGCGGAACGTGCCGGCCGGAACGGCGCCGGATGCGGGGATTCTGAGCGAAGAGCAGCCAGGCGCGGGTGCAGATGCGGATTCGCTAGGCGGATTGGCCGTCGCCAACAATCAGCCGACGGCGCCCGCAGCTCCCGTGACGGTTGGCGGAGACGTAAAGCAGGCGAAATTGATTTTGTCCGTGCCCCCTGCGTACCCGCCAATGGCGAAGACGCAGCGTATTTCCGGGTCGGTGACGATCGATGCGCTTATCGACGCCAACGGGCGCGTCACGACCATGAAAGTGATTTCGGGGCCGGCGCTGCTGCAAGAAGCGGCAAAGGATGCCTTGAAGCAGTGGAAATATGAGCCAGCGACGCTCGACGGCAAGGCCGTGCCCATGCACTTGTCCGTTACCATTCAATTTCGACTTCAGCAGTAACAATTCCCCCATCGTCTATCTTCGAAACGACATCAAATAGGCGGGCCGCTTCGGTTTTTAACGAATCGCTGTCGCCTCATTCGGATTCGAAGACCGCTTTGAAGCGAACAACCCGTTGCCTCATTCAGACCCGTCTTTGCTGCGGCGGTGACGACGTAGCTGGCTTGCGGGGAAAAGAACAGGTTCGTATACTGGCGGCCCGGCCAAATGGCAAGTCTGGCGGTGGGGTAGACCGCTGAACGCGCCTCCCTTTGGCCCCCAAATTCACGACTGTGAAACAAATCACAGGACGAATTGTGCAGGAACCTGTCCTGAGAAACGAAATCAGCGTTTGCGCCAGCTTGAAATCCGCTTCGCCGCGGAACAAGAGAATGCGGCGCACGGAAGAGTGACAAAGAATACGGAGAGTGAGCGAAGGAGAATTTTGCATGTCGCAAGCCGTGATGCCGGAAGAGATGAATGTCTACCAAAACGCCGAAGCGCGTTTTGAAGTGGCGGCGGAAAAACTGGGACTCGAACAAGGCCTGTACCGTTTCCTGAAATGGCCAAGCAAGGAA
>Ga0126369_10000128_pt1 | contig 44994 bp, 47 predicted proteins | sample PanSoiMetaPlot_1_FD_109646 | JGI IMG/M metagenome (GOLD analysis project Ga0126369, IMG submission 109646) | Tropical forest soil microbial communities from Panama - MetaG Plot_1 | ecosystem: Environmental > Terrestrial > Soil > Tropical forest > Bulk soil | place: Panama | collected 2016-02-17
ACTACGGCCTCCTCGCCGAAACGTTTCTTCGCTTCCTGCTCGGCCTTGACCTTGGCTTCGAGGTCGTGCTTGCGACGCCTCTCTTCGTCGGCCTTGCGCGCTTCGGCGGCTTCGCGCTCAGTCCGCTCGGCGGCTTCGCGCAGGCTGCGGACAAATGCTTCCTCCTCAGCAATCTTGCGCTCTTCCGCTTCGCGCAGCCGAGCGTCATTGAGCGCATGGACGCGCGCTTTCTGCTCTTCTTCGGTCAGGCTACGCAGCACCATGCCGCCGGACGGCTTGGAAGGAGAAGGCGTTGTGGTCTGAGCGGGTGCGGCTGCCGGCACCGGTGCGGCGGCCTTGCCCGCGGCAGGACGCTTGGTGGTCGCAGCAGGCGTAGCGGCTTCCGCCTTCGCTCGCGTCGGAACGCGGCTTTTCACCTTTTCCACGACGACCGCTTTGGTGCGGCCATGGCTGAAGCTCTGACGCACCACGCCCTGCTCGACGCCCCGCCCCTTCAGGGTCAAGGTCTTGCTAGGAGTGACGCTCAGCTTCTTTTCGCCTGTCTTTTCCGTCGTTTCAGCCATTCAAATCCCAATTTTCCAGGCTTTTGCCGTAGTTCGTCACGTTTCCACGTCGCACCTCGGCCGATTTCCCGGCGCGACATTTACCGATATGGGACCGGTCCGGAAACGCTCAAGGCGCGAGATACGGGCCAGAAACGTCTCACTCTCAGGGCCGGCGAGCAGGGCTGCATGTATCACATTTGACCGCCCCAATGCCAAATCCAATTGCGCCGAGGTAAACGGATCGATCATGCGAATTTCCGCGACATCCGCGCGCCGGTGCAGCGCGGCTGTGAGCTTTCGCCTGTCGTCGGGCGCGGCCTCCGCCGCATTGCAAACTGCCACTACGTGGGCACGGGACAGCGCCGCTGCCACGCTGGCGAAGCCGATCGCAACCTTGCCTGCCTTGTGGCAGATCGAGAGCGCCTCGAGCGCGCTCCGCTCGATCAGCCGCTCAGTGCTATCGACGACATCGGCAGCAACGCGCACGTCACGCTTGAAGCCGCGGGCGAACGTGTTGCGCGCCAGCGCGGCACGAAGCGCCTGACGCGTTGCCGTGATCCAGATGCCCCGTCCTGGCAGCCGGCGCTTGATGTCGGGCACCGCGATGCCATCGGGACCTATGACGAAACGAATCATCTCGTCGGCGGACCGAACCGTTCCGGTGACCGCACAAAACCGCTGCGTGCCAGGCGCGGTTTTGCGCGGGCCGAGATCGAGTGCGCTATCTTGCGGTCGACCAAGCATTCGATGTCCTCAGGCCGAGGTTGCGCTAGCCTCGACGGCGCTGTCCTCCTCGGCAGGAGGCGGCGCCAGATCCTCCTCGTTGATCCAACCAGCCTTGACGCGGGCCTGCATGATCAGCGCTTCGGTCTCGTCGCGCGACAGGTCGAAGCTCTCGAGAGCGCCAGGATAGCGGACAGTCTCGCCGTCTTTGCGTTCACTCCAGCCGAAAAGGTCATCAGTGGCGCAGCCCGCTAGATCTTCAACCGTCTTGATGTCACTTTCTCCCAACTTGACCAGCATGGCGGTGGTAATGCCGGGGATCTCTTTGAGCGCGTCCTCGACTCCCAGCTGTTTGCGTTTCTCGTCAAGCTCGGCTTCCTGTCGAGCGAGGTAGTCGCGGGCGCGCGCTTGCAACTCGCGTGCGGTCTCTTCATCGAAACCCTCGATCCCGGCGAGTTCCTTTTCATCCACGACGGCAAGCTCCTCGACCGAGTTGAATCCCTCGGAGGCGAGCAGCTGTCCGACCACCTCGTCGACATTGAGTGCCTCGATGAACAGCTTGGTACGCTTCTCGAATTCGGCCTGCCGGTGCTCCGATTCTTCCTGCTCGGTGACGATGTCAATGTCCCAACCGGTAAGCTGGGACGCGAGCCGGACGTTTTGCCCACGTCGGCCGATCGCCAGCGAGAGCTGCTGGTCGGGTACGACGACTTCCATGCGATGGCGGTCTTCATCGAGCACGACCTTGGCTACTTCAGCAGGTGCGAGCGCGTTGACCACGAAGTTGGCGGGATCCGCGGTCCACGGGATAATGTCGATCTTCTCGCCCTGCAGCTCGTTGACCACGGCTTGTACGCGAGAACCGCGCATGCCCACGCAGGCGCCGACCGGATCCACCGACGAATCCCGCGATATCACCGCTATTTTGGCGCGCGAGCCTGGATCCCGCGCCACGGCCTTTACCTCGACGATCCCGTCGTAGATTTCCGGCACTTCCTGCGCGAACAGCTTGGCCATGAACTGCGGATGCGTGCGTGACAGAAAGATCTGTGGCCCGCGCGGCTCGCGGCGCACGTCGTAAATGAAGGCGCGGATCCGGTCGCCGTTACGGAACGTTTCGCGCGGCAACAGTTCGTCCCGCCGCACGATCGCTTCGCCGCGGCCGAGATCGACAACCACGTTGCCGTATTCCACCCGTTTGACGATGCCGTTGACGATATCGGAAATGCGGTCCTTGTACTCCTGATATTGACGATCGCGCTCCGCTTCACGAACTTTTTGCACGATCACTTGCTTCGCTGATTGAGCGGCGATGCGACCATATTCGAGCGGCGGCAAAGCTTCAGCGATATAGTCGCCGACCTGGGCGGCGGGATTGCGCTTTTTTGCATCCTCAAGTGCGATCTGCGTCGCATCGTTTTCGACTTGATCCACCACCAGCAGCAGGCGTGACAGCCGCATCTCGCCGGTTTTCGCATTGATCTCGGCGCGCACTTCAGTCTCGCTGCCGTAGCGCGAGCGCGCTGCCTTCTGGATCGCATCCTCCATTGCGGTAATGACGATGCTGCGGTCGATCGCCTTCTCGCGCGCAACCGCGTCGGCGATTTGCAACAGTTCGAGCCGGTTGGCGCTTACGGCCATTTGTCATTCTCCTTCGTTTTGAGCGTCGCCCCGGTGATCGACCGACGCGGGCTGGACATGTTTGGATCGAGCTTCGGAATCTTCCCCGCTGGCGGACGTCGGCGGGCCGTCTTCGGCCTGCTGCCGTCGTGCGGCGCGTTCTGCGGCCTTACCCCGCCTGAGCGATTCGACAATCAAGGCATCGGTCAGGACGAGCTTGGCCTCCGCCATTTCCTCGATCGGCAGCAGCACCTCGTTGCTTTCACCGGGTGCGGGATCGTCGCGGCGAATACGCGCGGCCTCCCCTTCGACCCCGAGCAAAACTCCGCGAAACCGCCGTCGGCCGTCACGTGCAATCATCATTTCCACTTTGACCAAATGCCCGGCGAAGCGCACAAAATCCGAACGTCGCACCAGCGGGCGATCCATGCCCGGCGAGGATATTTCGAGCCGGTAGGCGCGATCGATCGGATCAGCCACGTCGAGCACCGGCGAGAGCGCGCGCGATACCGCCTCGCAGTCCTCGACCGTCATTGTGCCATCCGGACGCTCCGCCATGATCTGAACCGTGCAACCGTCAAGCCCTGAAATCTTCACCCGGACCAGTCGGTACCCAATCCCGGCCAGGACAGGTTCGCTGATGGCGGCCACACGCGCAGCGATGCCCTGCTCCGCGATAAGGCGCGGCTCGCAATTTGTCCCGAGAGTGTCGACCGCTTGTCCCATTCCTTTTGCTGCAGAACATATAGTTAGAACCAGCCCTCGCCTCGACCGCAGGCCAAGGGCCCCGACATCGAGTAACAAAAAAGAGCGGGTCCCGGGGGGAACCCACTCTCAAAAACCGACCGGACCACATCCGGCCGTTATGAGACATCCAGAAGCTGGACGCCTGAAATATAGCGATTTGCTGCGGCTACGCAAGGGCCGAGCACTGCGATTGGCTAACCCTTCTTTCAGGCTCCTCCCCTAAGCTCGCCGCCGAAGTGACGTGCCGTCACTTGTTCTTTCCCGAGATGGTCCGGTTTCGGACGCGACGATGTCCGTGCACGCCTTGCTCCTTCCAGAACTGGACGACCTCATCAGACGCGGCTCACCACAGCGACAGGCCAAGACCCTCGAGCGCGTGACAACATTTTTTCTCGACGGGGCGAGCAGCTTCAATAAGGATCATCTCCAGCTGTTCGATCTCGTGCTCACCCGCTTGATCGACTGCATGGAGAGGAAGGCGCGTACCGAGTTGTCTTTTCGGCTTGCGCCGCTCGGCAATGCGCCGGTCGAAGCGGTGCGCCGTCTCGCGAGGGACGATTCGATTGCGGTCGCAGCTCCCGTACTCAAATACGCGGCGCGTCTGTCCGAGACCGACCTCATCGATATCATCCAGACTAAAGGTCAGGGGCATTTGCTCGCCATCTCGGCTCGGCCCGGCCTCGCCGAGCCCGTCACCGACAGGCTCCTGCGGCGTGGAAATCAGGAGGTGCTGCGCGGCTTAGCCGCCAATCGCGCCGCGCGTCTCTCTGATGAGGGCTTTTGCTTCCTAGTCGAGCGCGCGAAAACGGACGGTATCCTGGCTGAAAAGATTGTGGTGCGCCGAGACATTCCGCCGCGTCTGTTCCACGAACTCCTGCTCACTGCGACGGATCGGGTTCAGCGGCGGCTTCTCGCATCTGTTGCCCTCGACCGGCAAGCCGAGATCCGCCACACACCGGCGCGGGAATTCAACGAAACAAGCGTGCATGCAGCGCCGGCCGATTATTCGCGCGCCCAGCGCAGAATAACGGCATTGCGGCACGCCGGTAAACTTGATGAGGCGCTCCTCGTCGGCATGGCAGAGAGCGTGGACTATGAGCATACGATTGCAGCGCTCGCCTCGCTTTGCGTCGTACCAATCGAAGTGGTGGATCGGCTCATGCGCGCCGAGAGGCCTGAGCCGGTGCTCATCCTTTGCAGGTCAGCGGGTTGGGGCTGGGCGACGGCGGAGGCCATTATCAAAAGACGGCCAGGCAGCGCGGCAATCTCTATCCAGGATATCGCCACCGCTCGCGCCGATTTCGATCTGCTTTCGCCGACGACTGCCCAACGCGTAATCCGGTTTTGGCAGGTGCGACCAGATGATAAGCGGCGGACGCCTGACGGCAGACGAGGCTGAGCTTGCGACTTCTTGAGGGCTCACCGACGGTCCTTTCTTCTGAAAATCAGGTAACAAGGCGTGCGGCCTTGGCGCCTGGCTTTGGCTTCGTAGCGCGTCGCTGAAAAACCTGGCCATGCGCGCCGCCAGTCCTCGGCGCGCTCGGCCGTCCATGCAAAATCTGCCGATTGGATCAGGTGCCTGAGCGTCCAGGTCGCGTAGTCGGGGACGTCCGTCGCAAACCGCAATTCGCCACCTGGCTGGAGGACACGCGCGATCTGCGTAACACTCTCATCCTGGATGAAGCGTCGCTTCCAATGCCGCCGTTTTGGCCAAGGATCGGGGTAGATCAGATCGACGCACGCGAGCGAGGCTGCCGGTAACCAGTCGAGTAGTGAGCTCGCGTCATCGAAATGCAAGCGGATATTCGAGAGTTTCTTCAGCTCGATCGCTGCCAGCGCCTTGGCCATTCCATTGACGAACGGCTCGACTCCGATGAAGCCGGCGCGCGGATGCTGTTCGGCCTGCGCAATGATGTGTTCCCCGCCGCCGAATCCGATCTCGAGGCGAACGCTGTCGACCTGGTTGGGAAATAGGAGTGCGAGGTCTGCCGGCATCGGCGCGGCCAAGTTCAGGGCGAGCCGTGGCAACAGGGTTTCCAATAGTCGCGCTTGGCGCGCGCGTAATGCGTGACCTTTGCGGCGCCCGAAGAACGCGCCACGCCGCGGCTGTCTTTTCTCTGACATGGATGTGGCGGTCACAAACCCGCCTGGAGTGGACCATGCCTGCACGCGAGGGCCTTAGCCAACGGCCATCCTGATATCCTTGACCAGGTCGGTCTTCTCCCAGGAAAAGCCGCCATCTTTCTCCGGCGCGCGACCGAAATGGCCGTAAGCGGCGGTGCGACGATAGATCGGGCGGTTAAGCTTAAGCGTGCGGCGGATGTTGGTCGGCGTAAGCCGCAGAATTTCGGGCAGGGCCTTTTCGAGCTTCCTCTCGTCAACTTTGCCGGTGCCATGGGTATCGACCAAGAGCGACATTGGGTCGGCGATTCCGATGGCATAGGCGATTTGGATGGTGCAACGGTCGGCAACACCCGCGGCGACGACGTTCTTGGCGAGGTATCGCGCGGCATAGGCGGCCGACCGGTCAACCTTGGTGGGGTCCTTACCGGAGAAAGCGCCGCCGCCGTGCGGCGCGTAGCCGCCATAGGTATCCACGATGATCTTGCGGCCAGTGAGGCCGCAGTCACCGTCAGGCCCGCCCACCACGAAGTTGCCGGTGGGATTGACCAGGAAATCGTTGGCTCGCTTGGGCATCCAACCATCCGGTAGCGCCGAAGCCACGGCATCACCGATCAAGTCCTTCACCATTCCCGGCGAGTATTTCTTTCCATTACGAGTCTCGGCGTTGTGCTGTGTGGAGACGACCACTTTGGTGCATCCAATCGGTTTGCCGCCGACATATTGCACGGTCACCTGACTCTTAGCGTCGGGCTGTAAATCGAACAATTGCTTCGAACGGCGCTTTTCCGCCAAAACCTTCAGGATCTTGTGTGCGAAGTAGATCGGCGCCGGCATGAACGAGCCTTTCTCGTAGACCTCGCTCTCGGTACAGGCGAAACCGAACATCATGCCTTGGTCTCCTGCACCCTCCTGCTCCTCGCCCTTTTTCTTTTTCGCATCGACACCCATGGCGATGTCCGGCGACTGGCCGTGCAGCAGCACCTCGATATCTGCGCCGTGATAGGAGAATCCGTTCTGGTCGTAGCCGATGTCGCGCACCACGTTGCGCGCGATCTGACTGATCATCTCGCGGTTGATCACCGCGGGGTGACCGTATTTGGTGAATAGAGGCGCCTGTCCGCGGCCCTCGCCGGCAATGACGATCTTGTTGGTAGTGCAGAGCGTCTCGCAACCGAGCCGCGTATTCACCAGGCTATCGTCGGCAATACCAAGCTTGATGTCGTTCTCGATGAAAGCGTCGAGGATTGCATCCGAAATCTGATCGCAGACCTTGTCGGGATGGCCCTCGGATACGGATTCACTAGTGAAGAGATAATTGGCGTGTGACACTGAAAGACTCTCCTCGCAGGCTCGTCTGCAACCCGCACGGCTCTGAGCCGGAGTGTTTCTTGCAGCGTCCCCGCGCGGGGTCAAGGTGTTGGCGAACTGTGGGACGACGGGAGAAGAACACAGCCCGAGTTATTTCGCCGCTTTCCTGCTCCCGGCTCAGGCATCATCCCCAGCGATTTCCTCGACCAGATCGACAATGCGGCGCCTGAGCTTGGGTTCTTTGATGCGCATGAAGGCCTTTGTCAGCGAGAGCCCTTCGGAGGTGGCGAGGAAGTCCGAGACGTAGGCCGGGGAAGGTGCGTCGTTCACCCCGTCCACCGCGCCAGCCAAGTTGGGCGCGCCTTCGAAGAAGAAAGCGACCGGGACTTGAAGGATATGGGAGATTTGCTGCAGCCGGCTCGCGCCAATCCGGTTTGTGCCCTTCTCGTATTTCTGCACCTGCTGGAAGGTCAGACCGAGCGCGTCCCCCAGCTTCTCCTGGCTCATCGCCAGCATCATCCGACGCATGCGCACCCGGCTACCCACATGCCTGTCGATGGGATTTGGGGCCTTTTTGGCGGCGGCCATAACAACCTCCTGTGGCGCCGAATAATGTTCCCACTGGGCGGTCCGAAGGCAATCTTATTCCGAGCAGAATCGGCGAATACCGCAAAAAATTGTTGAAAGGCAAACGCCACCAGCCCGAGGATAACCTCATTGATGTGGCGACGGAATCGTCAGATCGTTGCGATCGTGACTTGTGGGCACAAAGTTGCACCGGACTGGCGCGCATACAACTTATAGGAGAATAGGGCGAACACGCGCATCCGGTTTGCATCAGCGCCACCGCGTGCGCCAGAGCAGAGCCCACAGCAAAGTTATTCCAACCACGGCACCGACAGGCCCATCGCCGAGCCGCGCGTAAGGGGTGCGCGCGATGGGCTGCGGAAGAGGGGCATCAAACACGCCTTCACTCCCGAGCGGCAACGAGTTGATGATCCGCCCGAGCGGATCGACCACCGCGGAAATTCCGCTATTGGCTGCCCGCACCAGCGGAAGCCCCTCCTCAATCGCGCGCACACGTGCCTGCTGAAAATGCTGGTAGGGGCCTGCGCTGGCACCGAACCAGCCGTCATTCGTGACGTTCAGGAGCCAGCCCGGACGACCTCCGCTCCCAACTACCGACGGCCAGTCGAGATATCGACCGATGTGACGATAGAACCATCCCTCCTGTTCGCGGCGCGGAACCGCGTCGCCCGGGAAAATGATTTCGTAACAGATCAGCGGCAAAAAATTCGGTGCCCCGGGCACTGGGTGATTGCGCCGATGTTCGCCCGGTATGAATCCGCCGCGTACTTTGGTGAGCTGCACGAGACCGAGCCGCTCGAGCAGGCCTTGAAACGGCAGATACTCGCCGAACGGCACGAGATGAATCTTGTCATAGACGGAAAGGATCGAGCCGCCTTGGCCGATCACGTAAATCGAATTGTACGCCCGCGTGACCACGGTGCCCGGCGGTATATCAGGCGGGCGGATCGCGCCAGTGATCAGCACGGTTCCCGGCGACAGGAGCTTGTCAAGTTGTGCAAGTGCCTCGGGCTCGCGCACGAGAAAGAAGGGGAATGCCGATTCTGGCCAAATCAGAATGGTGACATTGCGCAAGCCGATGGATTGTGGCCCGGCGGGACCCTCCGACAGCGCGAGATAGCGTCGCATCACTTCTTGCTTCTGCGAATAGTTGAACTTCTCGTCTTGCTGCAGATTCGGTTGCATGACGCGCAGGCGCACGCCCTCGACGAAGCGCGTCGGGCTCCACTCCAGCCGCACGGCGCCGTATACCGCAAGCGTCATCGTTACGACGCCGCCCAGCAGCACAACCAGCCAGCGCCTCCAAGTCCCAGCATCCTGGTCGGTGAGCACCGCAGGTGAGGCATAGAGCCCCACAGCGAGAAAGGTCAGGCCCCAGATGCCGATCAGCGCCGCGCCCTGGGCAAGCCATAGCGGCGAGATCAGCGCGTACCCGTAGGTATTCCAGGGAAAGCCGCTGAACAGATGACCGCGCAGCCATTCCGTGAGCGTCAGCGAGGCGGCGAGGGCGAGAACGCGGGTCGTCCCGCCTGGCCAGATCAGTCTTGCCAGGGCGAGGCCCAATGCCGTGTAGACCGCCATTGCGGCCGGTAGCGCAATGACTGCGAACGGCAGCAGCCAGCCGAAGGTCTTGGCGTCGACGAGAAACGCATAACCGACCCAGTAGAGGCCGGCGAGGAAATAGCCGAAGCCGAACCACCAGCCTGTGCCGGCGGCGGCGAGCACCCCGCGCGGGCGGCTGCCGGCTGTACCGTCGACAAGCCACACCAGGATGGGAAAGGTAATGAAAGGCACCGGCCACATATCGGCCGGCGGAAGCGCGAGCGTCGTGGACGCGCCAGCGAGAAACGCAATGACATGCCGCCACCACCCCCTTGCTAGCAGGATGGCGCACGCGAGGCGCCTGAGCGTCACGGCTGGCGGGCGGATTTGGACGGCCCTGCATCAGAGGAAGGACTGGCCTCCTCGCCGCTCATTGGGAACGAGGAGGGGGATTTACTCGGCGGCGCCGTCGTGGGTTGCCGCCGTGAGACGTGTCGACTGCCGTTCTGTTTATCAAGTCCGCGGTAAATTCTGAGCTTCTTCACGCGGCGCGGATCGGCATCGAGGATTTCGAGTTCGAAAGGGCCGGGTCCTGGCACGAGTTCGCCGCGTACGGGCACGCGACCGATCCGCGCCGCCACGTAGCCGGCAAGAGTATCAACCTCCTGCGCGACGTCGCCCACATCGAATTCGCCACCGACGGTCGCAGCGACGTCCTCGAGACTGGTGCGAGCGTCCGCGAGGAACGAGCCGTCGGATTGGTGCACCACACCTGGCGCCGTATCTTGGTCGTGCTCGTCGGCGATCTCACCAACGATCTGCTCGACAATGTCTTCCATCGACACGACGCCGTCGGCGCCGCCATATTCATCAACAACCAGCGCGAGGTGGATGCGGGTCGTCTGCATTTTGGCTAGCAGGTCGAGAACCGGCATTGAGGGTGGTGCATACAGGATTTCGCGCACTATTTTGGCCGCCGAAAGCGGCATCGACAGGTCCACGGTCTTGAGATCGAGGCCGGCGGGAAGCGGTTTTTTGCGACGCCGGTTGCTCCTTCCGCTCACGCTAGCGCGTACGGTCATGAAGGCGACGAGATCGCGGATGTGGACCATGCCGCCGGCATCGTCGAGGGTTTCATCATAAACCACCAGGCGCGAATGGCCGGCACTTTCGAACACCTTCATCAGTTCGCCGAGGGCGATATCCCGCTGCACGCCGATAATGTCGGCGCGGGGCACCATCACATCCGAGACGCGGCGCTCGCGCAGAACGAGGATGTTCTTGAGCATGGCGCGTTCGGTCGGCGAGAAACCGGTCTCGCCGGCGCCGTCCTCAAGCACATCCCTGAGGTCGGCGCGAAACGTGCTCGCTTTCCAGCGGAACATTGCCCGCAATGCCCGCGTGAACCAATTGTCGGCGTGCGTAGGCGCGCCTTGACTGCGGCGTGGTACGGGCACGGGCAGATTGCGCGTCGCGCTCGGTTCGCTTGAACTGGGTGGTTCCGGATCAGGCATGGAGGCTAGGCGGCGCCGCGCGCGAGATAGGGGTCGGGTACACCGAGGCGGGCAAGGATCGCGGCCTCGAGCCGTTCCATTGCGGCCGCTTGATCATCCGCGGTGTGATCGTAGCCCGCGAGGTGAAGAAACCCATGCACGGCGAGGTGCATAAGATGGTCCATAAAGGGCTTGTGCTCGGCGCGTGCTTCACGTTGCGTCGTTTCATAGGCGATCACGATATCACCAAGCAGCCGGGGTATTCCACGAGTGCCGCCCGGCTCGCCGACGGGAAAAGACAGCACATTGGTCGCTGCGTCCTTGCCGCGCCAGTCGCGGTTGAGCGCCCTAATCGCCGCGTCGTCGGAAAGCACGATGGCAATCTCGCCCATGGCCGTTGACGTGACTGACGCTGCCTCGCGAATGGCGCGCCGAAGCAGCGCCCTCACGCTGGATCGCTCAGTCCAGAGCGCGGATGCGACCACGACGTCGATCGCAGCCATGCCCCGTCGCGGCCGCGCCGACGAGCGCGTACCTTGCTTGCGTTTCATAAATACGATCTCCGCCCTCGCTCGCGCAGCGTCCGACGCAGCGCAGAGAGCTCATTCCTTGGCCTCGTGTGTCCGCGCGGCCTTGAGCGCCGCCTTGTCGTAGGCGTCGACAATCCGCGCCACAAGTTCATGCCGAATGACATCTTCGGCGGTATAGACGACATGGCCAATTCCCTCGACGTTCCTCAACAGCCGCGTTGCTTCGGCGAGGCCTGAGGTCTGCCCTGGCGGCAAATCAACCTGGCTCGGATCACCAGTCACGATCATACGGCTGTTCTCACCTAATCTTGTGAGAAACATTTTCATTTGCATTGCCGTCGTATTCTGCGCCTCATCAAGGATGATCACTGCGTTCGAGAGGGTGCGCCCGCGCATGAAAGCGAGCGGAGCGATCTCGATCTCGCCAGTCTGCAGCGTGCGCTCGACGATCCGCGCATCCATGAGATCATACAGCGCGTCGTAGATCGGACGCAGATATGGATCGACCTTCTCGCGCATGTCGCCAGGGAGGAATCCGAGGCGCTCCCCCGCTTCGACCGCAGGACGGGAGAGAATGATGCGATCCACCTCTTTGCGCTCGAACAACTGCACCGCATGTGCGACCGCGAGCCAGGTCTTACCTGTGCCTGCCGGCCCGGTGCCGAAGACCAATGCGTGGCGCCGCAATGCGCGGATATACGCGTCCTGCGCCGCCGTGCGCGCGCGCACGGCGCGCTTGCGCAGATTGATCTCCTCGAAGCTTGGCCGCGCGGTAGCGGCATCGTAGTCGAACAGCGAACCCTGCGCGATTGCCAAACGGATCGCGCCTTCGACGTCGCCGGACACCAATTCGTCGCCGCGCCTGAGTTGCTCGTAAAGCCCTTCGAGTACCCGCCTCGACCGTTCCACGCCGTCACGCGAGCCAGCCAGGGTGACGTGGTTACCGCGCTGCTCGGCAACCACGCCGAGCCTACGCTCGATCAGCGCCAGGTTCTGCCCGTACTGGCCGAACAACAAGGATGCGAGCCGGTTATCCTCGAACGCCAGCACGACCTGCGTCGCAGTACTGTCGCCGGCGAAAGATCCGCTGTCTGATCGCGAGGAGCGCAACGGTTCAGGCCTCCAGCATCGCTTCCGCGCCCAACCTTGTGCCTGCAAATTCGCCGAACAGGCTGTTGCTTCCAACTTCGGTAATCTTAACCGCCCTAATTGCGCCAATCATCGTTCGTGGGGCCATGACTTGAACAGGTTGCAGATACGGCGAGCGCCCAACGATCTGGCCAGGATAACGTCCCGGTTTTTCGAATAGGACATCAAAAGTGCGGCCATGACATTGGCTATTGAACGCGGCTTGCTGTCGCTCGATGACGGCCTGGAGGCGGTAGAGCCGCTCGGATTTCACTGCGTCTGGAACCTGATTCGGCAGATCCGCGGCCGGCGTTCCGGGACGCGGCGAGTATTTGAAGGAGAAGGCACCGGCGTACCCAACCTCGTCTACCAGCGACAGCGTCGCGCGAAAATCCTCCTCGCTCTCGCCAGGGAAACCGACGATGAAGTCGGACGAGAACGCCATTCTCGGCTGGGCGGCGCGCAAGCGCGCAACGGTTTTAACGTAGGCGGCACGCGTGTGGCGGCGGTTCATGCGCTTGAGAACGCGGTCGGAACCAGATTGCACGGGCAGGTGCAGACAGGGCATTAAGCTGGGCAGGTCACGATGCGCCGCGATCAGGCTCGCGTCCATATCGCAGGGATGGCTCGTCGTGTAGCGAAGCCGCGCGATACCCGGCAGATCGGCGAGCCGCTCCAGCAATCGTCCAAGCGTCCAGGACCCACCATCGGGTCCTTGGCCGTGATAAGCGTTGACGTTCTGGCCGATGAGCGTGATTTCGCGCACTCCGGCTTCGGCCAGTAACTTAACCTCCGAGACAACTTTCATTATTGGCCGCGACACCTCCGCGCCACGCGTGTAGGGAACGACGCAGAACGTACAAAATTTGTCGCAGCCCTCCTGCACGGTGACGAATGCAGTCACACCGCGCGCGCGTATGGCCTCGCGGCTCGGTGCTTTGAGCAGGTCGAATTTGTCCTCGGCCGGAAATTCGGTATCGACGACAGCACCCTCACGCTCGCTTCGGGCGAGCAATTCGGGCAGGCGATGGTAGCTTTGCGGGCCCACGACGAGATCGACCGATGGTGCGCGCCGGATGATCTCCTGGCCTTCGGCCTGAGCGACGCAACCCGCAACGGCAATCGTCAACCGGCGTCCCGCGCGTGCCGCAGCGGCCTTGAGCGCCCCGACCCGGCCGAGTTCGGAATACACCTTCTCCGCCGCTTTCTCGCGAATGTGGCAGGTGTTGAGGATGACGAGGTCGGCGTCCCCGGCGTTCAGCGTCTCGGCAAAGCCCTCGGGCGCAAGCGTGTCCGCCATACGATGGGAGTCGTAGACGTTCATCTGGCAACCGAAGGATTTGACGTAGAGCTTGCGCGGTCGAGTCATGCCGTCGGGTGATCCTGCGCGTCTTCGCAGGTTAACTCTATGATGATTCTCTTAAATCTGAGCCGCGGCGCAATCGCCGATGCCGTTTTACCCGCCTTGGGGCCAAAAGAAAATGGGTGTGGATTGCTTTGTTCGCTACCTATGAGCACGGATGTTGGCTTCCAATTTTGACAACCTTAGACCATTTAACGACTTCGGGGGTGACATAGCGATCAAGGGCGCGTCGGGCGCACTGTCGGCGATTGTCATTCCCAGACGGCAAATGATTGCGGACTGTGCGTCCCGCGGCGACTAAGCAAAAAGCCAGGCAGCTTCGCGGCAAGCTTTTATCCCTCGCCCCTGAGACTCAGCGTTTCGGTTTGTCCTCGAGTGGCACGGCATAGAGCTCCAGACGATGGTCGACCAGCCGGTAGCCGAGGCGCCGCGCGATGTCGGCCTGGAGGCGTTCAATGTCTTCCGATTGAAATTCGATCACTTCGCCAGTGCGCAGGTTGATGAGATGGTCGTGATGGCTGTCGGGCATCTGTTCGTAGCGCGCGCGACCATTGCGGAAATCATGCCGTTCGATGATGCCCGCGTCCTCAAATAGCTTCACCGTTCGATAAACCGTGGAGATCGAGATGCGATCGTCAACCGCTGAGCAGCGCCGGTAGAGTTCTTCCACGTCCGGGTGGTCATCCGCCGCTGCCAGCACGCGCGCGATCACGCGGCGCTGTTCGGTCATGCGCATGCCCTTGGCGCTGCATAGAGCTTCGATGTCTCTGGGCTTCGGCGCGTTCACGACGCTTCTCCGTGCCACCGCAATATCACGGCAGGGCGCTGAAATCCATTGGATCTCGAGTAGGGATCGCTGCCGGGGAGGCAGCCCGTTGCAGCGCTTGTTACCGATCACAGCAGATCGCGGCGAAGGACAAGCGCCGCGGAGGCCCGGCCCACCTCATAGTACGAATTTCTCCGCCCGATTTCTCGAAAACCCGCACGGCGATAAAGTCGAAGCGCCGAGACATTGCCCTCGTCGACCTCGAGAAAAATGCAGCGCGCGCCGAGCGCGGCGAGCCGGCGCAGATGGGTCTCGAGCAGTTGCCGCCCCAAGCCTCGCCCACGCCCGGTGGAGGCGACAGCAATCGACAAGATCTCAGCCTCGTCCAAAACGAGCCGTGACAGGATGAATCCGTCGAGGTTCTCTCCCGCCGTGGCGCGGTGCGCCAGCACATTTCGATCCGACAGCAAGCGCTCGAATTCGTTCTCGCTCCATCCGCGATGAAACGAGGCCGCATGCAGCGCCGCCAAGGCGCAAGCGTCGGCTGGGGTCGCTTCCGCCAGCCTCAGCTGCCGGGTGAATAGGCGACCCATGATGCCCTTCATCGGCGAGGCAGTCGCGCGCCGTCTTGTGGCCGCGCGTCAGGTTCGCGCAGGTATAACGGCTTCGGCGCGCCGTCGCCTTCCGGTGCAGCGGCGCCGAGCCGCGCGATCCAGTCGATATCGGGTGCCCCGCGCTGCTCGACCGACAGTGGCGGTTCGGCCCCTTTCGGCCAAGCTGCCGCCACCTTATTGGCGCCCGAACCGATGATGCGCGCAGGTGCGGTCATCGCCGCGCGTGTGGCATCGCGCACTGCTGCCATCCGAGGAGGCACGAGGGTGCGGCCATTGACCCCGAACACCTGCAGAAAGATATGCTCGTGGCGCGCGTCGATGGCGGCCACGACCTGAGTGCCGTCATCGGCGGCGATAAGGGGCGCTGCGAACGCGGCGAGCGTGGAAAGTCCGATCGCCGGTTTTCCCGCCGTCAGTGCAATCCCGCGTGCCGCCGATATACCAACGCGCAGCCCCGTGAAACTGCCGGGCCCCGTGGTGACCGCGATGCGGTCGAGGTAGGCGAACTCAAGACCAGCCTTATTCATCACGCGTGCGATGAGCGGCATTAGCTGCTCGGCGTGGCCGCGCGCCATGCCGCGGGTCTCACTGGCGGCGATCCCACTGTTGGTGTCGAACACGGCGGCCGAGCAAGCTTCCAGCGCGGTGTCGATGGCAAGGACGCGCATGGCTCACCTTTGCCGCCGTTATCCATGCACAAGGCGGCTTAAACGACGACGCGCCGTTTTACTGTTATTGCTTCGCCAGTCGACTCGGATCGAGCTCATGCCATCGGCCGGACTTCGATCACGTCCGGCAGGTAATGGCGCAGCAGATTTTCAATGCCGTGACGCAGTGTCGCGGTCGACGATGGGCAGCCCGAACAGGCGCCCTTCATGTCGAGGTACACGATGCCGTCCTTGAACCCGCGGAAGGTAATATCGCCGCCGTCATTGGCGACGGCCGGCCGCACGCGCGCCTCGATCAACTCTTTGATCGCAGCAACGGTTTCGGAATCCTTTGCTTCAAAAAACTCGTCGCCATCCGACGGTTGAGAGGTCTCGACGCCGCTTACGATCGGAGCACCAGACATGAAATGCTCCATTATGGCGCCGAGGATTGCGGGTTTGAGCTGCTGCCATTCGCCGGCGCTCTTTGTGACGGCGATGAAATCGGAGCCGAAAAACACGCCGGATACTCCCGTGATCTCGAACAGGCGTTCGGCCAGCGGCGATTTGGCGGCCGACTCCTTGTCGCGCATGTCGAGCGTGCCGCTCGCCAGCACCGCCCGTCCGGGCAGAAACTTCAGTGTTGCCGGATTTGGGGTCGGCTCCGTCTGAATGAACATCGCCTGCTCCTTCCAGTCGCAGGATGAAAACGTAATGCCAGCGTCATTATAATAGGTGGTCCGTCCCGGCGGAAGTTCAACCCGCCCAAAGTCGGCGCACACCCAATCAAAGATAGCCGGCCCGTTCCCTCGATACCGTTTTGCCCAGCGGCGCAGGATGCGGTCGAAATTCCGTGCGCCTTACGACATGGCGTCGAGCTCTTCGTCGCTGAGATGGCCGGGCACGATGGCGACTGGAATGGGGAACTCACCCGCGTTCTTAGCGACACTGGAGACCAGCGGGCCTGGCCCCTCTTTGCCGGTTGCGGCGGCGAGTACCAGGATGGCGATGTCTTCGTCGTCTTCGATGAGATTGAGGACTTCCTGCGCTTTGTCGCCTTCCCGGATCACCCGCTCCGGCATCACGCCGGTGATGCTGGACGAGCGCGCGGCGTGACGATCGAGCACGGCATTCGCCTCCTCGTGCGCCTCCGCACGCATGATATCGGCGACGCCGAGCCATTGCTGATTATGGTCGTGGGTCTCGATCACGCGCAGCATCAGCACGGTTGCGCCGATGCGTAGTGCACGCCGGCTCGCGAAATAAAGCGCTCTGTCGCATTCCGGCGAATCGTCGATGACGACCATAAACTTCGGCGAGTGACCTGCCTCGTAGCTGCGGCGCTTCTTGCTCATCGGCTCCCCCGGCCGTCATCGGACGTCATTTTGTGAGGCGGTTTCTCGGCGCTCCGCTTCTTTGCGCCCGCAAACGCCGCGCGGCCACGGGCGACGTTAAGTGGAAAATCCTGCCACGGTCTTCAGGGACAGCACAAGTCCACTAAAACACCTCCCAACGCGGATGCGGCTTGTCGATCAGCGGCGCACGAAGCCGACGATGTCCTTGACCGCTCTGATGGTCTCCGCGGCGAGAGTACGCGCGCGAGCAGCGCCATCCCCAAGAACCGAATCGATATAGATGGGATCCGCCATGAGCCGCTTCATCTCGGCGTTGATCGGCCCGAGCTTAGCGACTGCAAGTTCGACTAGCGCGGCCTTGAACGTAGAGAATTGCGCATCGCCGAATTCGTTGAGAACATCTGCCTTTGTCTTTCCCGAAAGCGCCGCATGGATGCCCACGAGGTTGTCCGCCTCAGGACGCTGCTCGAGTCTCTTCTCATCGTGCGGTAGGGGATGTGGATCGGTTTTAGCACGGCGGATCTTGTGTGCGATGGTATCCGCATCGTCGGTCAAGTTGATGCGCGATTGGTCCGAGGGATCCGATTTCGACATTTTCTTCAAACCGTCGCGCAGCGACATCACACGCGTCGCAGGCCCTTGAATCAGCGGCTCCGGCTGGGGAAAGAATGTCTCCCCGTAACCGTGTGCATGGATGGATTTTCCGAAATCATTGTTGAATTTCTGCGCGATATCGCGCGAGAGTTCCAAGTGCTGTTTCTGGTCCTCCCCTACTGGCACATGGGTTGCCCGGTAAACGAGAATGTCGGCGGCCATGAGTGTCGGATAAGCGTAGAGGCCGACCGATGCATTCTCCCGGTCTTTTCCCGCCTTCTCCTTGAATTGAGTCATACGGTTGAGCCAGCCCAAGCGGGCGACGCAGTTGAAGATCCAGGCAAGCTCGGCGTGCTCGGCAACCTGGCTCTGATTGAAAACTATGTGTTTGGTCGGATCGATGCCGCAGGCGATGAAAGCGGCGGTCACTTCGCGCGTGTTCTTCGGCAGTTCCTCGGGGCCGCCCCAGACGGCTAGCGGTTGCGTGATAGCGTGCAAGTCGACGACGCAGTAGATGCACTCATACTTGTCCTGGAGCGCGACAAACTTTGCGATGGCGCCGAGGTAGTTACCCAGATGAAGATTGCCGGTCGGCTGGACGCCGGAAAACACTCGTTCCTTGAAGGGCATGCGGAAACCTCGCCGATCGCGTTGCCAGATGGCACGACGGCCGGCGCAGGCGCAAGTCCAACTCTGGGCCGACGCCATGGCTGCGTTCGCACGGCGGATCGCTGCGCGTCCTGCGGCGCACGATTGCCTCGAGCGGTTCGACCGCTATATTGCCTGCGCTTCCGCATGAGAGAGTTTTCGAATGGGATCGGCGCGCTTTGATGTCCTCGGTATCGGCAATGCGATCGTGGATGTGATCGCGCGTACCGACGACGCCTTCCTTGCGCAGCAAAAGATGCGCAAAGGCACCATGCAGCTGATCGACGAGGCGCGGGCCGCGAACCTTTACGACGCCATGGGCCCGGCGGTGGAGGTTTCCGGCGGCTCCGCGGCGAATACGATCGTGGGGGTCGCAAGCTTGGGCGCGCGAGGGGCCTTCATTGGAAAGATCAAAGATGATGAGCTTGGCCGCGTGTTTGCCCACGACATCCGCGCGGCGGGTGTCGCCTTTGCGACGCCGCCTGCATCGGCCGGCCCATCCACGGCACGTTGCTACGTGCTGGTCACGCCCGACGGCGAGCGCACGATGAACACCTATCTTGGCGCTGCGCAGGATTTGCATCCCAACGACATCGACGCGGATGCCATCGCTGCCGCTCAGGTGATTTATCTTGAGGGCTATCTCTGGGATCCGCCTCGCGCCAAGGAAGCTTTCCTCAAGGCTGCGAAGATCGCGCACCAGGCGGAGCGCGACGTGGCCCTCACATTGTCAGATGCGTTCTGTGTCGATCGCTATCGCTCGGAATTTCTCGATCTCATCCGGGCTGGCACCGTGGACCTCGTCTTCGCCAATGAGCGCGAGCTGCACAGCCTATACGAGACGGCCGATTTCGACACCGCGCTGAATGCGTTGCGCAGCGACGCGCGATTGGCCGTCGTTACTCGCAGCGAAAAGGGCTGCTTGGTTGTCACGCGCGAGGAAACGCAGGCGATTGCGGCGAGCCGTGTAGAGCGCGTCGTGGATGCCACGGGTGCCGGCGACCTGTTCGCGGCAGGCTTTCTGACAGGACTATCGCGCGGCGCCACCTATCGTACCGCGGCGCGGCTGGGCGCGCTGGTTGCGGCTGAGGTGATCCAGCATCTTGGAGCCCGGCCAGAGGCGTCACTCAAGGCCTTGGCCCAGGATAGCGGGTTTGACCTGTGAAGGGCCACGGCCTCGACTCCCCTGCCCTGGGCTGGAATGCGGAGGGTCCTGACTAGGAGGCGATTAACCGCGGCGTCATCAGCACATCGGGCGCCTTGTCCACAGCGATTCACAGAAAACAGCGTTGGCTGCGCGAATGTCTCGGAACTGTCGCGGTGATCCGGCATTGGTGCCGGCTAGTTCCCAGCGGAACACTTGATTGCCAAGGAGGAAGGCATGGGCTCCTTCGCAGACGGTCTCCCGAGCCGGTTCCCGGTCGGGACACGATACGTGGTCGAGGGCTGTGGCGGCGCCAAAGGACCTCTGCGCATCCATTTGCGATATCTTGAGTTTCCCGACGGCAGGCAGGTCAAGCTCCCAGCCGACATCGCCCATCGACGCGCTCGCACCGCCCTCATGGCGCACGGCGCGCGAGGGCTCGAAAATAATTTTGGGGCACAGGAAACCCGGGCGACGCCTGAGCGTTGAACCGACAGCGCCGGGTGGAGTGCCCCCCAGCCCCCAACCCCTCACCCATCCGGCGATAGACCCTGGCCCATTTGGCCGGGGTCTTCCTTTTCTGGGAAGAGGCGGCAAGAGACGGGCGAGAACGCGGCCCCGACTAAGGCCGCCCCACGACCAGATCATCGCGATGCACCATCTCGGTGCGACCGCCGAATCCGAGGATTGAAAGAATGTCGGCCGATGGGCGGCCTTTAATCTTGGCAGCGTCCTGTGCGTCATATGCGACGAGCCCCCGGCCGACCTCGGCGCCGTCTGGCCCGCGGATGATGACCGCATCGCCCCGCGCGAAACTCCCATCGACCTGGATGACGCCGGCTGGGAGCAGGCTCTTGCCGCTGCGCAAGGCCGCCACCGCGCCGGCATCAATCGTCAAGACACCTTTGGGCTCCAGCGAGCCCGCGATCCATTTCTTTCGTGCAGTGATCGGATTGGCCGGCGTGACAAACCAGGTGCAGCGCGCGCCCTCGGCAATCGCCTTGAGCGGGTGCGCCACACGACCGGATGCAATCACCATGTGCGTGCCGCCGTGCGCCGCGATTTTGGCCGCTTCGATTTTGGTCTGCATGCCGCCGCGCGAGAGTTCGGAGCCGGCCGCGCCCGCCATTGCTTCGATATCAGGTGTGATGCACTCCACCAATGGCACCAACTTGGCCTTGGTGTTACCGGCGGGCGGGGCGTCATAGAGACCATCCACGTCCGAGAGCAGCACGAGGAGGTCGGCACTTGCCATAGTAGCCACGCGCGCGGCCAGCCGGTCGTTATCGCCGTACCGAATTTCGTTGGTCGCCACCGTATCATTCTCGTTGATCACTGGAACGGCCCGCCACTCGAGCAATTTCTCAATCGTCGAGCGTGCATTGAGATAGCGCCGCCGTTCCTCGGTGTCCTGCAGCGTGACTAAGACCTGCCCCGCCGTAATGTCGTGGCGCCCGAGCACCTCCGACCAGGTACGTGCCAGCGCGATCTGCCCGACAGCGGCGGCCGCCTGGCTATCCTCGAGCTTGAGCGGTCCTGCCGCCAGTTTGAGCACGGCGCGGCCGAGCGCGATGGCTCCCGATGAGACGACCAGCACATCGCACCGGCTTCGATGCAGGCTGGCAAGATCGTCCGCAAGCGACGAAAGCCAGGCCTCATGCAATCGCCCACCCTCGCTGTCGACCAGCAGCGAAGAGCCGACCTTCACCACTAAGCGGCGGAAGTCGGCGAGGGACGGCGCTTTGCGGGACATGGCGACAAACTTCGTCTGGCCGGGGACGGGCGACAACCATTGTCGCGCTGATGCGTTGTTTAGCATGCGTCTTCGGGTTTACGCCAAGGCGTAAGCGGATGAGCAAGGCTTTCATCGGCACGTCAGGCTGGACCTATGACGGTTGGCGCGGCCGGTTCTATCTCGAGGACCTGCGGAAACGCGACTGGCTCGCCTGGTACGCGAGCCAGTTTCCAACCACAGAGATCAACGGGTCCTTCTACCGCACGCCTTCATTGGACGCCGTGCGGACGTGGCGTGATCAGACCCCCCGCGATTTTCTGTTCGCGTGGAAGGCATCCAAATTCATCACCCATTGGAAGCGGCTGGGCGAGGCATGCGCGAACTCGATCGAGTTGATGGAGACACGACTCAAGGCGCTGTCGCCGAAGATCGGCGTGGTCCTGTTTCAGCTTCCGCCGCAATTTTCGAAGAATCGCGATCGGCTGGCGTCATTCCTCAATATGCTTCCGCGCGGCTACCGGTTCGCGTTCGAATTTCGGCATAAGAGCTGGTATGACGATGAGATCTTCAATCTCCTGCATCAGCATGACGTGTCGCTATGTCTATCGGACCATCACGATGCACCCTCACCTTGGCAAGTAACTGCGCGTCACGTCTACGTACGCGGACACGGGCCCGGCGGACGCTACAAAGGTCATTATTCGGATCGGACGCTGCGAGCCTGGGCGCGCGACATTGTTGGATGGCGCCGGCAGCGGCGAACCGTCTTCGTCTATTTCGACAATGACCAGAAGAGCGCCGCCCCGGCCGATGCACGCAGGTTGATGGAGATGCTCAAGATCGAGCGGAGCTGACTGGGGCTGCCGACGGTAGATGTGGGCGCAATTGGCTGATTCGGTTCACCGCGGATGCCACGCTTTTGCGGCGACCATCGGTCGCTTTTCATCCTGTTCGATGAGGCTCAGCAAGGCGCGCAAGACATTCGACACGCCGGCGCCGGTCACGGCTGAAACGACAAGCGGCGCTGTCCCGGCGGCGCGTTTGAGCCGCGCGCTCTGCTGCTTGAGCTGCTCTGGCGTCAACGCATCGGTCTTGTTCAGCGCCACGACCTCCGGCTTGTCGCCGAGTCCCTGGCCGTAGGCTTCGAGTTCCGCGCGCACCGTCTTGTACGCTCGTCCCGCGTCCTCGGTCGTGCCGTCGACAAGGTGCAGGAGCGCGCGGCAGCGCTCGACGTGAGCGAGGAAGCGGTCACCGAGTCCGCTACCCTCATGCGCGCCCTCGATCAGCCCGGGAATGTCTGCGAGCACGAATTCGCGGCCGTTGATCTCGACCACACCGAGTTGGGGGTGCAAGGTCGTGAAGGGATAATCAGCAATCTTCGGCTTGGCTGCGCTAACTGCCGCGAGGAACGTCGATTTTCCAGCGTTGGGCAGGCCGACAGTGCCGGCGTCGGCAATCAGCTTCAGGCGCAGCCGAATTGTGAGCTCCTCACCAGGTTGGCCGGGATTGGCATGGCGCGGCGCACGGTTGGTCGAGCTCTTAAAATGGGCGTTGCCGAAACCGCCGTTACCGCCGCGCGCGATCACCGCCCGCTGACCCACGGCGCTGAGGTCGGCCAGCAACGTCTCGCCGTCTTCCGCGTAGACCTGCGTTCCGGCCGGCACCTTCAGCACGATGTCCGCGCCGCTGGCGCCGTGTCGATCCTTGCCCATGCCAGCGCGACCGTTCTTGGCTTTGAAGTGCTGCTGGTAGCGGTAATCTATAAGTGTGTTGAGGCCGTCGACGGCCGCTACGATCACGTCACCTCCTTTGCCGCCATTTCCTCCGTTCGGTCCGCCGAACTCGATAAATTTCTCCCGCCGGAACGACACGCAGCCGTTGCCGCCGTCGCCCGAGCGGACATACACCTTGGCTTCATCGAGGAACTTCATGCCGCACGATATGCGATCGCGGGCGCAAAATACGAGAGCCCACGCGCGGTGCGGCTCGCGCGAGCGGAAATCAGCCAACCATTCGGATTAGGTGATGGAGAAGTATCCGTCGGGAGGGACCAGGGCGGGCCATGCCTCACTGATGCGGCCCAATAGGTCGCTCCCGACGCTACCGTTCGCCAAGTCCGCCGCTACGCCTCGGCCCGAACGCTGCCGCGGCGATCATCGCGGCTAAAATAACCCGGGGGCATTGCACCTCCTCGGTTATCGTCACCCCGACAGTGACCTATGCACTCAATAATCCTGATCATGGTCAGGGTTGCTGTCAATGGCCGCTCGTCAGCCGCCGTTCAAATGATGTGTCATTAAGTTCCAATCGCGACATGCTCCTCCCGCTGCCGTCCGGCTGTTGCCCACTGCCTGCGGCCGAGGCGAAATCGATCGAACGGCGCGGACGAGGCGAGCGAACGGATGCGATGGAGCTCGACTCCCGTCCATTCGAACCCGCATTTCTCCAGCACTCGTCGCGAGGACGGGTTGCTCACGCGCGCCCCGGCGTGCAGCGTCTCGTAGCCGAGATCGTCGAAGGCGTAACCAATGACGGCACGCGCCGCTTCGGTGGCATAGCCATTGCCCCAGAATGCAAAGGCGAGCCAATAACCGAGCTCGGCCGACTCTGCCGCGCACTTGGCAAGCCCGCAGGCACGGAGCACGGTGGCATCGCGTCTGACGATGAGAAATACGGTCTCGCCGGCGCCTGCGTTCGCGCCGGTGATGAAGTGTTGCGCATCCGCGATCCCATAGGGATGGGGAATGCGCAGGGTATTTTCCGCAATCCGGCGATCATTGACGAGGACGGCGATCGTTTTCGCATCCTCCGTGCGGGGGCTACGCAACACTAAGCGCTCTGTTTGGATGAGCCGAATCTCCCGGACGGCATGCGGCGCAATCTGGTTGGGCAATGGCATCACACGGGTTCCTTAGAGACCAAGAGGGGAGCCGGATGCCGGCTCCCCTCTTGGTACCCCTGGGCCGCCGGTTTTATGACATCCGGCAGACCCCGATGAAATCTGCCGCCTATTCGGTCGTCGCCTGCGCCATCGGTAGAACCGATACGAAGACTCTGCCTTTCGCTTTGGTACGGAATTCGACGCGACCGTTGATCAGCGCGAACAGGCTATGATCCTTGGCAAGTCCGACATTGGCACCGGGGTGCCATTTGGTCCCGCGTTGGCGCGCAATGATGTTGCCGGCGAGCACCTGCTCACCGCCGAAAATCTTTAGCCCCAGGCGCTGACTATGAGAGTCGCGGCCGTTACGGGATGATCCGCCTGCTTTCTTGTGTGCCATGACTTCAGGTCCTTAGTGCTCGCTCTTAATTTAGTGCAGCTTTGTGGCGAAATCACCCCTTGGGCCTGCCTTTGCCGCCCGGTTTTGCCTTGGCGGGCGTCTTTGATGCTGGTTTGGCGGGCTTCTTCGCCGTCTTATCCTTGGGCGCTTTCGCCGCTGCCTTTCGCGTCGGCGCCTTGGTCTCTGTCGGCTGCGCTCCCTCGACGGTGGCTGCTGCGGGCGCTGCAGCGACCGGCTTCGCCTCGCGCCTAGGTGCTTTGGTCGGCTTTGCCCCGTCGGTGAGGATTTCGGTTACGCGCAGAAGCGTGAACTCCTGCCGGTGGCCGCGCCTCCTGCGTGAATTCTTCCGCCGCCGCTTCTTGAAGGCGATGATCTTCGGCCCGCGTCCTTGCTCCAAGACTTCGGCGGCGACCGAGGCGCCGGCAATGGTCGGTTGACCAAGCGTGACGTTGTCGCCGCCGACCACCAATACCTCACCGAACTGCACGATCTCGCCGGGGCTGCCCTTGACTTTGTCGACCCTGATCACTTCCTCGGCAGCCACGCGGTACTGTTTGCCGCCGGTTCTTATGACTGCGAACATGGCTTTGCCCTCGGTTCGGTACGGCGCTCGAGTCGATCGACCCGCTTCCTGCCACCGGCGACTTTGCGGTGTTACCCGCGCTTAGGGGATGCGCAACCCGCACGATTCGCGCCGCTTCCCCTTGGCGGAGAGCTGCGCTTAGAACCGCAAGTCGGCCGGGCGACGCGGCGTGCTTATGGCGGGCGGCCTCGAAACTGTCAAGGAAACGGGCCCTTGGGGCGCTTGATAGCGGATGGGTCGTCCGCCGCGGTCCCTGGACAAATCGATCCAATTTGCGCGCAGACATGCGGTTTCCATATAAGTGCGGAAAGCACGAGCTTGAGATGAGCGTCCTCGACGACCACCCTTTCGTAAAAATGAACGGCCTCGGCAATGAGATCGTCGTGGTCGACATGCGAGCAGAGACCGCGATCATCGGCGCATCCGAGGCGCGCGCTGCCGCACTGTCCGCGGATACGGCATATGATCAGCTGATGGCGCTCCATGCGCCGCGCACACCCGGAACAGATGCGTATGTTCGTATCTACAACAACGACGGCTCCGAAAGCGGCGCCTGCGGCAACGGCATGCGTTGCGTCGCCGAGTTACTGTTCAAGGAAACCGGCAAGAGCGCTTTGACACTAGAAACGGGAGCCGGGTTGCTGACCTGCTGGAAGGGCGACCGGCCGCTGATCTCGACCGTGGATATGGGCAAGCCGCGCTTTGCATGGAACGAGATCCCGCTGGCTAAGCACGTCGAGGACACCCGCGCTATCGAGCTGCGGATCGGTCCGCTCAGCCAGCCGATCCTGCATTCACCTTCCGTCGTCAGCATGGGTAATCCCCACGCGGTCTTCTGGGTCGATGACGTAGCCACCTGTGACCTCGGCAAGATCGGACCGCTATTGGAGAACCATCCGATCTTTCCGGAGCGGGCCAACATTTCGCTCGCACAAGTGACTTCCCGCGAGCATGTCATCGTACGTACATGGGAGCGTGGTGCCGGGCTCACAAAGGCGTGCGGCTCGGCTGCGTGCGCCTCTGCGGTGGCAGCGGCGCGCCTCGGTCTCGTTGAGCGCACCGTCACGGTGACGCTGCCTGGCGGCGAGCTGCGTATCGAATGGCGCGCGAGCGACGACCATGTGCTGATGACCGGGCCGGTTGCCTACGAACACGAGGGCAAATTCGATCCGGCCCTATTCGTCGCGAGCGTGAAGCCATGAGCGTCGATGTTGTGAGCTTCGGCTGTCGCCTTAATGCTTACGAGGGAGAGGTGATCCGTCGTCAGGCGCAGGCAGCGGGCCTCGTCGACGCCGTCATCGTCAACACATGTGCGGTGACGGCCGAGGCGGTACGGCAGTCACGCCAGGCGATCCGCAGGATCAAGCGCGAACGTCCCGCGGCAAGCATCGTGGCCACCGGCTGCGCGGCGCAAACTGAACCTGGCACCTTCGCCAAGATGGCGGAGGTCGCATTGGTAGTGGGCAACGAGGAGAAGGTCAGCGCGCGGACTTGGCGCAACTATCGCGATCTCTTGGCGGGATCATCCGCTGGTGTCGCCGCCGAAGAAAAGGTCGTGGTCAACGACATTATGGCGGTGACGGAGACGGCTGCGCACCTCGTCGATGGTCTCGAAGGGCGCGCCCGCGCCTTCGTGCAGGTGCAGAACGGTTGTGATCATCGCTGTACCTTCTGTATTATTCCGTACGGCCGCGGCAATTCGCGCTCGGTACCCATGGGCCAGGTGGTCGCGCAAGTGCGCAGGCTCTGCGCGCGTGGATATCGCGAAGTCGTTCTCACCGGCGTCGATCTCACGAGCTATGGCGCCAATCTCCCGGGTTCGCCCAAGCTCGGGACGCTGGTGAAACAGATTTTGAAACACGTGCCGGAACTGGCTCGGTTGCGGCTCTCGTCGATCGATGCAGTCGAAGCCGACCGCGACCTCCTCGATGCGTTCGCCAATGAGGCGCGGCTGATGCCGCATCTGCATCTCTCGCTACAGGCGGGCGATGATCTCATCCTAAAGCGTATGAAGCGGCGCCATCTGCGCGCGGACGCCATTGCGTTTTGCGAAGAGGTGCGCCGGGTGCGGCCAGACGTCGTCTTCGGCGCCGATATCATCGCTGGCTTCCCGACCGAGACAGAGGATATGTTTGCCCGCTCGCTCGATGTGGTCGATGCGTGCGGGCTCACGCATTTGCACGTCTTTCCGTTCTCCCCCCGTCCCGGTACTCCCGCTGCGCGGATGCCGCAAATCAAGCGGGATGTGATTAAGGAGCGTGCTCGCCGACTGCGCGAAAAAGGCGAGGCGGCGCTGCGCCATCACCTCGAGGCACAGGTTGGCGCAAGGCGGCAGGTCTTAGTCGAATTCGGTGAATTCGGCCGCACCGAGCATTTCACCCGTGCACGCCTTGCGTCAGCGATAGAGCCGGGGACCATCCTCGATGTCACTGTCATAGGCCAGGACGGCGCCCAACTGCTCGCGGCATAGATGCACACGAGACTGTTGGTCGGTCACCTGGTATAGTTCGTCGGTCCTTTGGAGCCTCAGATGTCGGAATTTCGCGATCACATCGTTACCAGTGTTGAGGCGCTCGAGCGCATCTATGGAGAACCTTTCGGGCCATCGATCGCCAAAGAGGCTGACCGCGTCACCAGCCATTACCGGGCGTTCATCGAGGCGGCACCGTTCTTCGCGCTGGCCACCGCAGGACCTGACGGCCTCGATTGCTCCCCGCGCGGTGACGCTCCGGGCTTTGTGCGTGTCCATGACGAGAAAACCCTGCTTGTTCCCGACCGGCGCGGCAACAACCGCATCGACAGCTTGCGCAATCTCCTTTCCGACCCGCGCGTGGCGCTCCTGTTCCTCATTCCAGGCTGTGGCGAGACCATTCGCGTCAATGGCCGCGCCGCCATCTCTACCGATCCGGTGCTTGCGCAAAGCTTCAGCGTCGACGGCAAGAGCCCGCGTGTCGTGCTCGTCGTGGCCGTCGAGCGCGTGTTCTATCAGTGCTCGAAGGCAATCGTGCGCTCGAAGCTGTGGGATCCCTCGCGCCACATCGATCGCAAGAGCCTGCCCAGCAATGGCACGATTCTAGCCGAGTTGACTGGTGGCCGGCTCGGCGGCGAGGCTCACGACCGCGCTGCGCCTGAACGTTTGAAGGCGACGCTCTATTGAGGCATTCGTTTCGGCCTGGTCAGTCAGCAAGTGTATCGGCCGACCATCCGCATGCCTGCAACAGATCCTGCATGTGCGGCGGCACGGGCGCGGTGACGCGAATCGGCGCACGGTTTTTGTAGAACGGCACCACGATTTCGCGTGCGTGCAGGTGCAGGCGGGGGGCCGCGTTCCGCGGGCCGCTTCCGTAGACGCCGTCACCAATGATCGGCCATCCCATGGCGGCGCAATGCACCCGCAGCTGATGCGTGCGGCCGGTAAGAGGCTCGAGCACAAGCCAGCTGATGCCAATGGTTTGGGCCTCGCCGGACGCAGGATAGCCGGGCCTGCGTCCCATCACCTTCCATGTGGTGACCGCTGGCTGACCAGCGGGATCGTGCTTCATCCACCAGCCGCGCGTTGCGTCCTTGCGGCCGAGCGGAAGCTCGATGCGACCCTCGTCCTGCGTCGGCCCGCCCGCGACCACCGCCCAATAGCTTTTTTCGACTTGCCCGCTCTTGAACAGCCGGCCGAGTGCTGCGAGCGCCTTGCGGTGGCGGCCGAGCACAAGGCAACCCGAGGTATCACGATCGAGTCGGTGCGCGAGTGCCGGCGGGCGCGGAAGCCCGAAACGCAACGCGTCGAAATAGTCTTCCAGGCTCTCGCCGCCTTTGGGTCCCTTGTGCACCGGCAAACCCGCGGGCTTGTCGATCACCAGCATGAGGCCATCGCGATAGATGAGCCGAGCCACTATCTCTTCCGGCGTCATGGTCACTTACCAACGTTGGGCGAAACCGCTATCACGACCGTGATCCCGAGCGAACCAAAACAATATGAACGATCAAACGAGCGAGAAGCAAAGCTGGTGGCAGCGGCTCAGTGGAGGTCTCAAGCGCACGTCCTCCTCAATTGGCGGCGCTGTCAGCGATCTCGTGGTCAAGCGTAGGCTCGACCAGGCGATGCTCGACGAAATCGAGGATGCGCTCATTCGCGCCGATCTCGGCGTCGAGACGGCGGCGAGAATCGCCGCGGCGATAGGCGAAGGTCGCTACGACAAGTCGATCAGCGCCGATGAGGTGAAGGCCGTCGTCGCCGCTGAAGTGGAGAAGGTTCTTACGCCGGTCGCCAAGTCGCTCGCGATCAAGGAAGCGAGGCCGTTCGTCGCGCTGGTCATCGGTGTCAACGGCTCGGGCAAGACCACCACCATCGGCAAGATCGCAGCCAAGCTGTGCGCCGAGGGCCGGTCGGTCATGCTAGCCGCAGGCGATACCTTTCGCGCCGCCGCCATCGACCAACTCAACATCTGGGGTGGACGCACCGGCGCTTCGGTCATCGCGCGCGCGCCCGGCGCCGATGCCGCCGGGGTCGCTTTCGACGCACTGACCCAAGCGCGTGGCGAGGAGGTTGACGTGCTGCTCGTCGATACGGCGGGCCGCCTGCAGAACAAGGCGGTGCTGCTGGACGAGCTTCAGAAGATCGTGCGAGTGATGAAAAAGGTCGACCCCAGCGCGCCGCACGCCGTTCTGTTGGTGCTCGATGCTACGATCGGGCAGAACGCGCTGTCTCAGGTCGAAGTTTTTCGCGACATTGCCGGCGTCACCGGACTCATCATGACCAAGCTCGACGGTACGGCGCGCGGCGGCATCTTGGTCGCAATCGCCGCCAAGTTTGGCCTCCCGGTTCACTTCATCGGCGTGGGGGAGGGTATCGATGACCTCGCGCCGTTCTCAGCCGGGGACTTCGCTCGCGCGATTGCGGGAATCGATTAGAGTCATCCCTCGACGACTGCTCGGAGCGCGATGGCATTCGTGCTGCAGCCGCGCTACATCAGCGCCGTGGAAGCAAGCAAGCCGCAGCTCAATCCCCTCCTCAAGCTGGTGCTCGACCTCGGGCCGTTGCTGCTGTTCTTCCTCGCCAATTCGCGTCCGGCGCTATTCTTACCTCTCGTCTCACCCATGCTGCCCGCGGACATCGTGTTGGATGAGCCCATCGGCATCTTCGTCGCGACCGCAGTCTTCATGGTGGCCGTGGTGGCCGCGCTCGTGGCGTCGTACGCGCTGACCCGGCGCCTACCCATCATGCCTCTTGTCACTGCGATTATCGTGCTGGTGTTCGGCACGCTCACGCTCCTCTTGCACGATGAGCATTTCATCAAACTCAAGCCCACCATTATCTACCTCTTGTTTGGCGCCGTGCTGCTCGGCGGCCTCGCCGCCGGCAAGCCGCTCCTCGGAATGGTCTTCGATTCCGTCTTCCATCTCACCGAAGAAGGCTGGCGCAAGCTGACCCTGCGCTGGGCGGTGTTCTTTTTCGCGCTTGCCATTCTCAATGAGATCGTCTGGCGCTCGCAATCAACCGATGTCTGGGTCAGCTTCAAGGTGTTTGGCGTCGTGCCGCTGACGTTTGTATTCGCCGCATTTCAATATCCGCTATTGACGAGATACGCCGCGCCGGAGAATGCGAAAGAGCGCTAGTCACGGATTGGCGAGTGCCCTGTCGATCGCGGGCTTCAAGTCCGCTTGCAGATTATCGGGCGTAACCGGCCCGATCAGCTTGTAGGCGATACGAACGTCGCGACCGATGACGAAGGTCTCGGGTACCCCGTACACGCCCCATTCGATGGCAGCGCGGCCGTTGGCATCGATCCCATTGGCGGCAAACGGATTGCCGTACCGGCCGAGGAAGCGCCGTGCGTTTTCGGGTTGGTCCTTGTAATTGATTCCGACCACGCGCACGCGCCGATCCGCTGCGAGCATCATGAGCAACGCGGCCTCATCGCGACACGGGACGCACCATGAGGCCCAAATGTTGAGCACCGTTACTTGGCCGGGAAACTCCGCGCTGTCGAGACCAGGCACCAGCTTGCCGTCGCGCTCGAGGCCGGGAAGCGGCGGCAGATCGGTGCGCGGGGCAGGATGGCCGATCAAGGCGGAGGGGATGCGCGAAGGGTCGCCGGCGCCGAGCCGCAATACGAACAGTGCAGCGAGGACGAGGAATGCGACGAGCGGGACGAGCACCAGCATCCGACGTCGCCAGGCGTCCTTCTCCACCAAACTCTCTTCCATCAATTCACCACTTCTCCCCATCTGCGCGTCCCGAGCGCCGGGCGACGCCCCGCGCTTCGAACTCTTCGAGCAAGCGCGCCAAGTGCCGCTGGTCGAGCACGATCCATGCGACCAATGCAGCGACGATCGCGATCGCGGCGGCATAGGCGGTCACGATGAACGCGGCATGCGGACCGAGCTGCATCATTACGATTCCGCTGGGGCGGCCGCCTGCAGCATCATCATGCTGCGCACGCGCCGCCGCATGATCTCGTTGCGCATGGCAGCTAGGTGCAGGGTGAGGAATAAGAGCGTGAAAGCGATCGCCATGACGATGAGCGGCACGAGAATCGCAGGATGAATCGTCGATCCGCCGAGGCGCAGCACGGAGGCCGGCTGGTGCAGCGTATTCCACCAATCGACCGAGAATTTGATAATGGGAACGTTGATTGCGCCAACGAGTGTCAGTACCGCCGCCGCCCGCGCAGCCTGGGTCGGATCCTCGATGGTGCGCCATAGCGCGATCACGCCCAGATACATCAGGAACAAGACCAGCACCGAGGTCAACCGCGCGTCCCAGACCCAGTAGGTACCCCACATCGGCCGCCCCCACAGCGAGCCGGTGACGAGGCACATCAGCGTAAAGGCCGATCCGATCGGCGCCGCAGCCTTTCCCGCCACGTCGGCAAGCGGATGACGCCAGACCAATGTGCCCAGCGCCGCCGCGCTCATCAACAACCAGCCGAAAATACCGAGCCACGCGGCCGGCACGTGGATGAACATGATCTTGACGGTCGCGCCCTGCTGGTAGTCGTCGGGTGCGAAGTAGATCTGAATGATGCCGATCGCGAACGCCAGCACCGTTGCAGCGGAAAGCCACGGCAACGCGCGACCGCTAACAGCCAAGAAGCGGGACGGATTGGCAAGCTGGATCAGACTCATCGCATCTCTCTGTGCTCGTACTTAGTTGGGGCTGCGCCGGCCGCAATGTGGCGAAGGTTCGCTCTGCCGTCTGCCATGCCGCGCAACCTCGCGCTCATTCCAGCCCTTGCCGTAGCGCAATAGCGGCGGCGAGGGGGCCGATCACGATGCTGATCAGCGTCAGCGCACATAGAATAGTAAACGGAGTGCCGAACGGAACCGACCCCGCGATCGCCGCGTTCGCCGCTGCGACGCCAAAGATCAATACGGGAACCGTCAATGGCAGAACCAGGATCGCAAGCAGGAGGCCGCCGCGCCGCAAAGCGACGGTGAGAGCCGCCCCGATAAGGCCGATGAAAGTCAGCGCCGGCGTGCCTGCGAGCAAGGTGACGGCAATTGCCGCGGTTGCCTTCGGCTCGAGGTTGAGCAGAAGGCCGAGCAGTGGCGCGGCGATGACGAGCGGCAGGCCCGTCGTGAGCCAGTGTGCCAGGGCCTTGGCCGCAACCGCGAGCTCGAGCGGCACACGCGCCGTCAAGATCAAATCGAGTGTGCCATCCTCGTGATCAATTGCGAGAAGCCGGTCGAGGGCGAGCAGGCTGGCGAGCAGTGCCCCGAGCCAGAGGATGGCGGGCCCAAGGCGCGCGAGCAGCGGAAGGTCGGGACCAACGGCGAAGGGCATCACCGTCACCAGCAGGGTGAAGAAGAGAATACCGATCAAGGCGCCGCCTCCGACGCGCACGGCCAGCCGTAGGTCGCGCGCGAGAAGCGCGGAGAGCGCGGTCATGACGGCTGCGTCCCTTGGTCCGCCTGCTGGCCCAGGCGCAGTTGCTTGGCCCCGTTCAATCCGATCGGACCGTGACTGGCCACGAGAACGAGTCCGCGGCCGGCGACATGGGCGCGGATGAGATCGGCCAGCATCGCTTGCGCGGCCACATCGAGCACAGAAGTCGGCTCATCGAGCAGCCAGATCGGCCGCTCGACCGCGATCAGACGCGCAATCGCGAGGCGACGCCGTTGTCCAGCGGAAAGATAGATCGCGGGCAAGTGCGCGAGGTCGTCAAGGCCGACGGCGGCCAGGGCGTGGCCGCTCTTCGCCGCCTCTCCGCCGAGAAGAGCCGTCCAAAAGCCGAGATTCTCCCGCGCCGATAGGGACGGCTTCAGCGCATCTTGGTGGCCGAGATAGTGGGCCTGCTCGGCAATGGTTAGCTCCAGATCGCCGCCCTCCAGCTTGAGCCGACCCTGCTGTGGCCGCAGTAAACCAGCCACCAGGCGCAGCAGGGACGATTTGCCGGCGCCGTTAGGCCCCATCACCAGCAATGCTTCGCCCGCACCAACAGTGAAACCCACCCCGCTGAAGACCTGCCGGCCGCCTCGAACGCAGGTGAGATCGGACCCCATCAGCCGCATCATGGAGCGGACCCCGGGCGATCGTCGCTTGCTGGCGCGGCAACTGGAAAAAACCCTGATTCCATGCGCATGTCGTTGGCGAGCGTCGATTTTCTGGAATGGCGCAAAAAAAGACCCTATAAGCCCATCGTCCCGCGCCCCTATCAACCCGCGCTGGACTCGCGACCGGTGACGGGAGGCGCTTTCGGTAGTTTGTTACCGTCGAGCCGCTTCTCTCCCGGTGGGATGGGACCCGACCACGATGACGTCAATCGACAGCTTTCGCTGCTGCAAACCCCTCAAGGTAGGCAGCAAGACATACGCCTATTACAGCCTAGCGGCCGCTGAGAAGAATGGCCTCAAGAGCATCTCGCGGCTGCCGTTCTCAATGAAGGTGCTGCTGGAGAATCTGCTGCGCAACGAGGATGGCCGTTCGATCACCAAGGAAGATATCCAGGCGGTCGCCCAATGGCTCAAAACCAAGACGTCAGAACGCGAGATCGCCTTTCGACCCGCGCGTGTGTTGATGCAGGACTTCACTGGCGTCCCGGCGGTCGTCGATCTCGCCGCCATGCGCGATGCCATGAAGATGCTCGGCGGCGATCCGCAAAAAATCAATCCGCTCGTTCCCGTCGATCTTGTTTGCGATCACTCCGTGTCGGTAACGGTCTTCGGCACCAGCAACGCGGTCAAGAAGAACGTCGAAGAGGAATACCGGCAGAACCGGGAGCGCTATGAATTCCTGAAATGGTCGCAGAAATCGTTTGACAATTTTCGCGTTGTGCCGCCGGGCACCGGCATTTGCCACCAAGTCAATCTCGAATATTTGTCGCAGACGGTATGGAGCAAGAAGGACAAGGTCAAACTCGACGGCAAGTCGATGGTGATGGATGTCGCGTATCCGGATACGCTGGTCGGCACCGATTCCCACACTACGATGGTCAATGGTCTTGCCGTGCTCGGCTGGGGCGTGGGCGGCATCGAGGCTGAGGCTGCCATGCTTGGCCAACCCTATTCCATGCTGTTGCCGGAAGTCATCGGCGTGAAGCTCACGGGCAAGCTCAAGGAGGGCGTGACTGCCACCGACCTCGTGCTTACCGTCACGCAGATGCTGCGCAAGCGGGGCGTTGTCGGCAAGTTTGTAGAATTTTTCGGCCCGGGGCTTGCCAACCTTTCGATCGCTGATCGTGCCACCATCGGCAACATGTCGCCCGAATACGGTGCCACCTGCGGCTTCTTTCCGGTCGATGATGATACGCTGAGATATCTCGTTGATACCGGCCGGCCGCCAGCGCACATCGCCTTAGTGGCTGCCTACACCAAGGCGCAGGGCATGTACCGCACCAACTCCACGCCGGATCCGATCTTCACCGACGTGCTCAAGCTGGAATTGTCGCAAGTCGAACCTTCGCTGGCCGGACCGAAGCGCCCGCAGGACCGTGTCGCGCTCAAGGACGTCAAGACTGGGTTCGCGCTGGCGATGGACAAAGAGTTCAACAAAGGCGGCGACGGAGGCAAAGATATTTTCGATCTGCATCCCTCCCTCGCCACCACCCGCGACAAGAACTTTTCCAAGGCCGGGCCGCCGAAGCGCGTGCCAGTCCAAGGCCGCCAGCACGACCTCGGTCACGGCGACGTGGTTATTGCCGCGATCACCTCCTGTACCAATACTTCGAACCCGAACGTGATGGTCGGAGCCGGGCTGCTGGCGCGAAAAGCCGTGGCCAAAGGATTGGCCGTCAAACCGTGGGTGAAGACTTCGCTGGCGCCAGGCTCGCAAGTCGTCGCCGACTATCTCGACAAATCAGGGCTGCAGAAGGACCTCGATAAGCTCGGCTACAATCTCGTCGGTTTCGGTTGCACAACCTGCATCGGCAATTCCGGCCCGCTCGCGCCTGAGATTTCCAAGACGATCAACGAGAAGGACCTCGTCGCCGCTGCCGTGCTCTCCGGCAATCGCAACTTCGAAGGCCGTGTGAATCCGGATGTCCGAGCGAACTATCTCGCCTCGCCGCCGCTTGTCGTCGCTTATGCGCTGGCGGGCTCCATGTACTCCGACCTCGTGAAGCAGCCCCTCGGCGTCGACAAGAAGGGCAAGAAGGTCTTCCTTAAGGATATCTGGCCCTCAAGCCGCGAGATCAACGGCGTCATACGAAAGACGCTGAGCAAGCAGATGTTCGCGAAGAAATACGCCGATGTTTTCAAGGGCGACTCCAACTGGCGCGGCATAAATGTGAAAGGGGGCCTGACTTACAGCTGGGATAAACGGTCGACCTACGTACAGAACCCGCCCTACTTCGTCGGCATGGGTCGGCAACCGGCGCCGCTTACCGATATCGTCGATGCGCGCGTGTTATGCCTGCTGCTCGATTCCATCACCACCGATCACATCTCGCCGGCCGGCTCGATTAAGATCGATTCGCCGGCGGGCAAGTACCTTATCGAGCACAAGGTTAAGCCGGCTGATTTCAACCAATACGGCACCCGCCGCGGCAATCATGAGGTGATGATGCGCGGCACCTTTGCCAATATTCGCCTCAAAAACCAGATGGTGCCGGGAGTGGAAGGCGGAGTGACGGTCCATTATCCTTCACGCCAGCGCATGTCGATCTACGACGCTGCCATGCGCTACAAGAGCGATAAGGTCCCGCTCGTCGTTTTCGCCGGGAAAGAATACGGCAGTGGGTCTTCACGCGACTGGGCTGCCAAGGGACCCAGTTTGCTTGGCGTGCGCGCGGTCATTACTCAATCCTTCGAACGCATCCATCGATCCAACCTGATCGGCATGGGCGTGCTTCCGCTCTGCTTCGAAGAAGGCACATCATGGCAGACGCTCGGTCTAAGGGGGAACGAGCAGGTCACAATTCGCGGGCTGCATGGCGAGATCAAGCCGCGCCAACGTATGATTGCCGAGATCGTCGCCGCCGATGGCGGGCTCAAACGCGTGCCGCTGGTTTGCCGGATAGATACGCTGGACGAACTCGACTATTTCAAGCACGGCGGCATATTGCACTATGTGCTTCGGCACCTAGTGGCGGCCTAGATTGCTGTCGGCTCACCTCGAATTGAGTGGCAGGTGATCGCGCGCCTGCGTATGACACTACCTCGGAGGGGCAAAACGGAACCTCGCCTGGGGCGGCGGGGAAGGATCGCGATGATTCGTTGTTGCCTCGCCTACGCGGCGATCGTCATTTGTTCTTCAGTGCCGCCGCTTTCCGCTGCTCACGCTCAGCCGCGCGCCGTGATTGAGTTGTTTACGAGTCAAGGCTGCTCCTCCTGCCCACCAGCCGACCGACTGCTCGGGGAGCTCGCCGCCGATCCCTCCCTCGTTCCCATCAGCGTGCCGGTCGATTACTGGGATTATCTCGGCTGGAAGGATACGCTCGCCGACCCGCACAACACCGCCCGGCAAAAGGCCTACGCACACGCGCGCGGCGACGGCCAAGTGTACACCCCTCAGGTGGTGGTGAGTGGAATCATGCACGCGGTCGGCAGCGACAAGGCTGCGATCGAGGCTGCCATCGCGAGCAGCCGGAAGAACGGCGCGATGTCATTGCTCCCGACACTGACGCTCTCCGATGCGCGGCTCAACGTCACGGTGCCGGACGTTACGGATGCTCGCACGAGCGCCGAAGTCTGGCTGTTTGGGCTTGTCAGAGCCGCCACGATCGCAATTGGGCGCGGCGAGAACAAAGGCCGCACGATCACCTACCACAATGTCGTACGGCGCTGGATGAAGCTCGGCGATTGGACGGGCAAGGCCAATTCGTGGAGTATTCCGGTACAGACGCTCAAGGGCGGAAACATCGACGAAGCGGCGGTCCTAGTTCAAAGCGGCACGACCGAGAAGCCGAAGGCGATCCTCGGGGCCGCGCTGGCGGCGATCCAGTGAACGGAAATCGTTAGATCACGCGCGTTCACCGCGCATCCCACTCAGAATGGGTGCGGCTGTGCCCCGCTCCGATCGACTCGTTCGCTTGCATCGCGACTGAGCTAGTGGTCCCAGTCCAAGGAAAGACGAACCCTGAGGCGACGATCTCCTACTTCGTATTTCGGCTTGGCGCTGCCGGGATCGGAATTGGGCAGCACCATGATTTCATTGACGAATTGGTGAGGATCGCAGTTCACTATGACGCAGTTACGCGCCACCTTGCGGCGCGATTCATTCCCACTTGCCGATGCTTGCATCCGGCGCAATCATTGCGGCATTGATCTGCCAAAAGGAGGCGCCGAATGAACCGCGGCGATACTGAGCCGAGCGCGTCGCATGGGGGCGAGGCTCCCGCTGCTGTGCCCCTCGTCCCCGTAAGCCGTGTGACTTTTGACCGGCGCGAGCTCAACCGCATTTTTGGTCTCTATGGTCGCAAGGTCGCCGCCGGCGAATGGCGTGACTACGCCATTGATTTTCTGAAGGACCGCGCGGTGTTTTCCGTGTTCCGCCGCGCCGCCGAGGTTCCGGTCTACCGCATTGAGAAAAGCCCGAAGCTCGCGCGTCGGCAGGGCGCCTATAGCGTGATCTCGGCGACCGGCTTGATTGTACGCCGAGGCCATGAGCTCGATCCGGTGCTGCGGGCGATCGATCAATCGCTCAGTGTCGTGCCTGGCTGACGCCGGTCGCAATCACGGCATCGCCGTCGCGCCGGGCCCGAGCGCTCGCTGCATCAGGACGCTGTCGAGCCAGCGGCCGAATTTGAAGCCCACATTGTCGAAGGTGCCGACCATGCGAAAGCCGGCGGCGCGATGCAGTTCGATCGAGCCGGTGTTGGCGGAATCCCCGATCACCGCGATCATTTGTCGGGATCCGCCGGCTTCCGCTTCGGCGATCAGCCGTTCCAGCAACGCGCGGCCGATCCCCCGGCGCTGCATTGCTGGCGCGATATAGATCGAATCCTCTACGCTCCAGCGATAAGCCGGGCGCGCCCGATAGGGGCCCGCATAGGCGAAGCCGACGATCTCGCGATCGAACTCTGCCACCAGATAAGGATAGCCGCCGACCCGCAGGGCCTCGTAGCGTTTCGCCATTTCGCGCTCGCTGGGTGGCTCGATCTCGAAGGATGCAGTGCCGTGCTGCACGGCATGCTCGTAGATCCGGGTAATCGCTGCGAGATCGCGCGCTTGGGCGGAGCGGATGGGAAAGGCGGCCATGAATCAGAGGCGATAGACGCTCCGATAATATCTCGTTGCTCACGCGCTGTCCGGCTGGGTTCCTGTAAATGCAATGGCGCCCCGGCTCCATCGCCGGGGCGCCATTTTTCGGGTCGGCCGTTGCGGTCGCTCAGCGACGGTCGCCGAGGAAGCGCAATAGGAACAAGAACAGGTTGATGAAATCGAGATAGAGCGAAAGCGCGCCCATCACCGCCTTGCGGCCGACGATCGTGCCATCCTCCATCGGATCGTACATCTCCTTGATGCGCTGGGTATCCCAGGCGGTCAAGCCGGCGAAGATCAGCACCCCAATCGCGGAGATGACGAAGTCGAGGCCGCTGCTCTTGAGGAAGAGGTTGACCAGCATGGCGATGATCAGCCCTATCAATCCCATGAGCAGGAAGGAGCCGATCGGCGAGAGATCACGCTGAGTCGTGTAGCCGTAAAGGCTCAGCGCGCCGAAGGCCGCCGCCGAGATGAAGAACACGCGCGTGATCGAGACGAGAGTGTAGGCCAGGAAGACCGACGATAACATTACGCCGAGCAGCGCCGCATAAACCATGAACAGCGCGAATGCGGTCGACGGCTCCAGCCGGTCGATGCGCCAGCTGATGAGAAAGACCAGACCCAGCGTTCCAAAAAATAGAACCAGTACCGCCGGTCCGCTGAAAATCATCTGGCCGAATGAGGTCAATCCCACGATCGCGCCATTCGCGTTGGCCACAACCGCCGCCTGGAACGTGAGCCAGGAGGCGATGCCGGTGAGCGCGACGCCCATCGCCATGTAGTTGTAGACGCGGATCATGTAGGCCCGCAGGCCTTGGTCGATCGCAACTGCTCGGTCCGCACCGACGCCGCGTCTGGCAGCCGCGTAGTTCCGGTCGAAATCCGACATGGAAGATACCTCTCTCTGATTCCGACCCGAGGGCCGGATGATAAGGCGCCCTACCGCACAGCGGCTGGCGTCCGATGCGCGGAATCTAGTGCGGGATTGGTTCCGACGCCAGATGCCACAGCAGGGATTTGTTGACGCTGGCCTTCCAAGGGCCTGAACAAATTACATTATCGCAATACGACGCAATCGCAATACGACGCACCCGAAGCAGCCGCGCAGACGCGGCAAGTTGTCACTCAAGGGCCAAGAGACGCTTTGGGCGAAAGCCGGCGGAGGCGCGTGGCCTAGGCGGTTGGGCTACAGATTTCGTAGTACGCGGGCTGGTTTTTGGCCGAGAGCGGTGAACGTGCCGATCAGACCAAGTGCGACCATTACGATAACCGCGCCGCTGGCGGCGCCAATCAGCGGGCCGGGCAACCAGATGAACGAAAGCTTCATCGCCATGACGATAATAAGGGCGGCGGCGGCCGAGCCGGCCGCTACACCGAAGACGGCCGTCCCCACGCCTAGAACCAGGTATTCGAGTGCGTAGGCAGACAGAAGCCGCAGTCGCGTTGCGCCGATCGTCTTGAGGATCACCGCGTCACGGACCCGCTGGTGGTGGCCCGCCGCGAGCGCGCCACCCAGCACAAGTACGGCCGCCAATAAAGTGAGCGCACTTGCCCCTCTGATGCCCAGCGCCAGATTCGAAACGATCTGGCCGACAGCATCGAGCGCCTCGCGCACACGTATGGTGACTACCGCTGGGAAAGCCTCGGCCAGCGCTTTAAGCAGAGCGGTCTCTTCGTCGTTTGTGCTGCCACTGGGATAGACCAGAGTGGCGATATGCCCGTGAGGCGCATCCCGGAAGCTGGCGGGCGAGAAAACCATGACGAAGTTGATGCCGAGACTCTGCCAGTCGACCGCGCGCAGGTTGGCGATCGTTGCGGTGAGATTGCGACCGAGAACATTGACTGTGATGTTGTCGCCGACTTTGAGGCCAAGTCCGTCGGCGATGCGGTTCTCTAATGAGACCAATGACGGGCCCTGGTAGTTGGGCTGCCACCAGTGCCCTTGGACGAGGCGCGAGCCTGCCGGGAGCTCGTTTCCGTAGGTGATGCCGCGGTCGCCCTGCAGCACCCAGCTGGCATCGGCAGAGGCCTTCAGCTTTTCAACTCCCACGCCGTTAACCGCCACGATGCGACCGCGCAGCATCGGCACCCGCTCAAGCACGGCCCGCGGCGCGCGGCTGTGGATGAAGGCATCGAATGTCTCGGCAGCGCCGGTAGGAATGTCTACGAAATAGAACGATGGGGCCTTCTCCGGCAACGCCGCCAGGAATTGTCGTTGCAAATTGCCCTCGATCGCAATCACCGCGACAAGGACGGCAAGGCCCAAGCCAAAGGAAATGACGATGCTCGCCGTGAGCGCGCCTGGCCGGTGGATGTTGGCAATGGCGAGTCGAACGATCGGCGAGCGTGGTCGTGGCAGGTGACGCGCGATCAGAGTGATCAGCGCCGCCACCAGACGCAGCAGCACGAAAGCGCCCGCTGCCGCAACCACGAAGATGGCGCTAATGCGTCGATCATGACCGAGCTCGATCGCGAGGATTGCGAGCGTACATCCAAGAAGAATCGTTGCTACGACATAGGGGCGGCGAGGCCAGCGACGATCGCTTGCGACCTCGTCACGGAAAAGTGCCGAGACCGGCACGTCATGCGCGCGCCCCAGTGGCCAGATGGCGAAAGCGGCGGCGATGAGGAGACCATAAACAAGGGCGAGCGCGAGGTCGCCCGCATGCAGCGTGGGTGCGAGCGGCAACGGCAATCTCGCGCCGAGAGTCCATGCCGTGACAAATGGCAAAGCCGCGCCAATGAGGAGGCCCGGCAGCGCGCCAAGGCCGGCGAGCACAAGCACCTGGGTGAGATAGATCGCGAAAACGCGCCTGCCGGAAGCTCCCATCGCCTTGAGCACGGCAATGGTCTCGCGCCGGCCATCGACGTGGCTTTTGACCGCGTTCGCAACGCCGACGCCTCCGACCAGCAGAGCGGTCAAGCCGACCAACACGAGGTATTGTGTAAAGCGCTCGACATTCTGTTCGAGCGAGGGCGAGGCATTGGCGCGGGATCGCAATTCCCATCCAGCCTTGGGCAACTCGGTTCGCGCGGCGGCCGCCACGGCGCGCACCGCCGTATCGGTTCTGTCATTGTCGGGAAGGCGCAAGCGATAGTGCCAGCGCACGACGCTACCAGGCTGCAACAGGCCACTCGCTCGCAGTGCTTGTTCGCTCACGAGCAAGCGCGGACCAAAGCCAATGCCGCCGGAAAGCTTGTCAGGTTCGGATGTCAGAATGGCCCGAATCTCGATCATTGCGGAGCCGAGTGTGACGCGGGCATCCGGCCCAAGATCGAGCCGGGCGAGCAAACCGGCGTCGGCGGCGGCACCGAAGGCTCCGTTCCGATATGCCAGCGTCTGCGCGAGCGGCTGTTGCGGGTCGAGCGCGACGGTGCCGTAGAGCGGGTAAGCGCCATCGACCGCCTTCACTTCGACCAGTGTTGTGCGCCCATCTTGCGCGCGCGCCATGGCTCGCATCGTGGCGGCGAGCGATACCTGCCCTCGGCGCTCGAGAAATGCGCGCTCCTCGGTGTTCGCTGAGCGCATGCTGAGGGTGAACGCGAGGTCGCCGCCAAGGATGATGCTGCCTTCGCGTGCGAGCCCCTCTGCTAGGCCGGCCGCGAGTGAATTCACGCCGGCGATCGCCATGACCCCCAGGCCGATGCAGGCTATGAATACGTAGAATCCGCGCAAACCGCCGCGCAATTCGCGCGCAGCAAAGCTCAGCGGCAGGAGACGGCTGTGCCGTGGGGGAAATGACGAGCGGGATCTCACGCTTGGGGTCTCGCTGCACGGTTGGTCTACCTCTCTATTCATTCCCGTAATGAAGAAAAAGGGGGCCGCTGTGGGTCACGACTTCACCTCCGCCGGCGCGCGATGTCCGACAGTTTCGATGCGGCCTGAGCGCAGTCGCACGATGCGGTCGCAGCGCACAGCGAGCGCCGGATCGTGAGTGACGAGCAAGAGCGTGGTTCCGCGTTGCTCGTGGCCGGCAAAAAGCAAATCGATGATCTCCGCCCCGGTGGTCTCGTCGAGGTTGCCGGTCGGCTCGTCGGCGAGAAGGATGGCTGGGTTTGGTGCAAGCGCGCGGGCAAGCGCGACGCGCTGCTGCTCGCCGCCGGAAAGCTCGGCCGGATAGTGCCCTCGCCGCTCGCTCAGCCCAACCGCGGCAAGCTCGCGTGCGGCAAGCTCGTGGGCATCGTCGAGGCCGGCAAGTTCCAGCGGCACGGCGACGTTTTCCAGCGCCGTCATTGTGGGAATGAGATGAAACGACTGGAAAACAATACCGATATTGCGCCCACGGAAACGTGCCAGCGCATCTTCGCCCAACGGACCGAGCGCTTTACCCGCGATCACGACGGAGCCGGTGTCGGCGCGCTCCAAGCCGGCCGCGACCATCAGCAAGGTCGACTTGCCCGATCCCGAAGGACCGACCAGGCCAACGGCCTCGCCGCGCCGTACGTGCAGATTTAGGTCTTTGAGGATATGAACACGGGCCGCGCCCCGCCCGAGCGAAAGATTGATTCCGCTGAGCGCGACCGCCGGCTGTTCGTGCTCTGACCCGGAGGTGTCCTGCATGTTGCGATGCTCGTTGCTGCCTTCGATTGTAGGCCCGCCGGCATTGCTCCGGTCATATGCGAGTTACGCAGCGCCGGTCCAGGCGGTTGCGCTGCTGGCGGCAGCGCTCGCGTTCGCAGTGCCCCTGCGCGCGCCAGCGGTCGCAGCCGCTGATCGGCCGGTGCGGATCGTGGTCCTGGGCGATTCCCTCACCGCGGGCTTTGGTCTGCCGGCTGATGGAGCTTTCCCTGCGAAGCTTGAAGGCGCCCTCAAGGCCAAAGGCCTCGCCGCCGAGGTCACCAATGCGGGCGTGTCCGGCGATACGGCCTCTGGGGGGCTTGCCCGCCTGGACTGGTCGGTTCCGGAGGGAACAGACGCCGTCATCCTCGAACTCGGCGCCAATGACATGCTACGCGGCACAGATCCTCAGGTCACGCGGCGCGCCCTCGAAGAGATCGTGCGTCGCCTCACGCAACGGCGCGTCGCGGTGCTGCTCGCCGGCATGCGGGCGGCGGCCAATTTCGATGGTGCTTATAGGCGCGATTTCGATGCCATCTATCCCGAGCTGGCCCGGCGTTACGACCTCCTGCTCTACCCCTTTTTCCTCGACGGCGTTGCTGGCGAGGGCTCGCTCAATCAGGGCGATGGACTTCATCCGAGCGCCGCAGGCGTCGATGCGATCGTTGCGCGCATTCTGCCCAAGGTAGAAGAACTGGTCCGGCAAGTCCGCAGCAGAGGGGCGATGTGAGCACCGCATGGGACGTGCAAATCTTTCCGACTTGTCATATATGCACAGCCAGCATTGCAGCCTCCCCCCATGCCGCGTCTCTTCACAGGTCTCGAAATTCCCGCCGAGGTGAGCCAGTCGTTGTCCATGCTGCGTGGCGGGTTGCCGGGCGCACGCTGGATCGATCCTGAAAATTATCACGTAACCTTGCGTTTCATCGGCGACGTCGATGACGTCATTGCGCACGAGATCGCATCCATGCTGGGGCGCGTGCGCCGCGAGTCATTCGAATTGCGCATCGACGATCTTAAATCGTTCGGCGGGCGCAAGCCGCGCCAGATCGTCGCAACGCTTGGCCCGGCGCAGGCCCTGATGGAACTGCAGGCCGAGCACGAGCGGCTGATGCAGCGCGTGGGGCTTGAGCCCGAGGGCCGCAAATATACGCCACATGTGTCGCTCGCGCGCCTGCGCGAATCCTCGAGCCGGCAGGTTGCGGACTATCTGGCGCTGCGTGCACCGTTTCGCTCCTCGCCGTTCAAAGTCTCGAAGTTTGTGTTGTTCTCGTCGCGTGCCTCGGTCGGCGGCGGCCCGTACGTAGTTGAAGCCGCCTATCCGTTGGCGGCCTGACGCGCCGTCTTTGCGGGCGGGTTGCGAATCACACCGGTTTGAGCAGTCTTGAGTGCACGTCGAAGATGGCGGTCGCAAAGCCGTGACCGTCGGCGAGGATCTCGCGCATCATAGAGAGCGGCGTCGGGCGCGGCGCTGCAACCTCGCCAACGACGCTGGAAAAATCGAAGCTGAGCTCGGCGTCATACTTGCGGGCGAGCTGCTGCATGCGTTTGTTGTCGGCGAGACAGGCCATCTGCAGAAATTTGAGGCCACGATTGCGCGCCGCCAGCAGCGTGCGCTCGAGCAGCGCGGACCCCACGCCGTGGCTCTGCCACGGCTTCTCGATCGAGAATGCCGCCTCGGCCTCTCGCGTCAGGGGTCCTCCGATTGGCCGCAGTTCCG
>Ga0126369_10000129_pt1 | contig 44881 bp, 33 predicted proteins | sample PanSoiMetaPlot_1_FD_109646 | JGI IMG/M metagenome (GOLD analysis project Ga0126369, IMG submission 109646) | Tropical forest soil microbial communities from Panama - MetaG Plot_1 | ecosystem: Environmental > Terrestrial > Soil > Tropical forest > Bulk soil | place: Panama | collected 2016-02-17
CCGAGGCCGCCAGGCTTTGGGGGAAAAGAGCCTAAAAATCAAAGTCTTACGGGCAACGCGTGGTGCGTGGCGCGGCCTGGACACAGGAAAACTCAGGCCAGCCCTCGGAAATCCGTCGCTTGAGGCTGCGAACTAAGTCTTGCGCTGCGGGCACAACGCGCTCCGGGGACCGGCGCCAGCAGGGCGAGTTCGAGGAACGTGGTGCTTTGCCCCCTCAGCATTGCGCTGATGCATCGGGCGAGGCAGCGGAGACCAAACTCGCGCCAAATCAATCCGAAGTTCTCGATGATGTCCCGCTTGGTGATAACGCCTCGCATTGAAGTTCCTCTTCGTCCAAGGCATCCGTTGCAAAACCAGGGCCCACGTTGCGTTCGTTCGAGCGGTGTGTGGCGGTTTGTCACTAGAGACGAAGAAATCGGGCTTCTTGCTCAGCTGCACAGCCAACGGAGCCCGGCCGATTGCATTCGCGTGATGATGACCTCAGGGAATGGGCTGCGTTTCTGTTGCCGCAGTGGCAACATCACGGTTGCCAAAGTGCGACGGCGCGGTTGGCTTTAGCGAGGAATTCGGGATTTGTACCCGAAGAGGACGCCCGCAAGTTCAATGAGAGCGTGCGTCAATTCGTACTTTCGCTGTATGAGGGACGAATTCGTATATCAACGAGCAAGGAGGAGGAGTCATGGGGGCGATTTCTGGACACGAGTGTCCAAGAGCATTGTTACGGTCTCTTGCAGCGCTGGTGGTCTCAGCGTCGGGCTTTTGGTTAACGCCGGCACTTGCCGACGGTGAGGAGGGATTGCCGCCGCAATGCCAAGCATTGCAGGTACCGGTCTCACTGCCACAAGTACCCGGTGCCACGCTGTACGGTGAACTCTGCGTCCCGGCGATTGGAACGCCCTCGAGGGTGCAGTTGTTGGTTCACGGCGCAAGCTACAACAGCTACTACTCGGACTGGCCGTACAAACCGAATTTCTATTCTTATGTACGCCTGATGGTCGGAGCAGGGTATGCCACTTTTAACATCGAGCGGCTCGGCTATGGCCGCAGCACTCATCCGCCGAGCACTTTATCGACGATCGAGAATGGAAGAGATGCACTACGCCAGGTGGTCGACAAGCTACGGAGCGGGCAGATAGGTGGTCACGCGTTCTCCCGCGTGATCTGGGTTGGCCACTCGCTCGGCACTGTCTACGCTTGGCTCGAGGCCTCAGTAGCCACGAATGTTGACGCATTCGTTCTGACCGGGATGTTACATGCCGTCAAGCCGTCTTGGCTTACGCTGGCATTCTCAGACGCCTACCCCGCTGCGGCTGACCCGGAATTTGCCACATTGGGTTTGGACCCTGGTTACTTGACCTTCATACCAGGTTCGCGAGCTCCGCTGTTCTACTGGCTTCCGACCGCAGACCCCAATGTGATCGCCCTTGATGAGCGACTCTAAAGACACCGTGTCGGCGACGGAGTTCTTAGCTGCCCTCCAGCTATTTAACTCTCCTCCGCCAGCGACTGCGCCGTCGCGAAACCTCAGGGTCCGAACGCTGATCGTGGTGGGCCAGCACGACCGCGTCTTTTGCGACGAAGATGGCCTGATCTGTAACCAACGGAATGTGGCCAATGCAGAAGCGCCCTACTACTCGCCACAGGCACGGATTCAGGTGTTGGTCGCAGGTGACACCGGACATGACATTCAGCTTCACGAAACCGCGCCCGAAACGGGGGAGCAAATCCTCGAGTGGCTTACAGGACAGGATTAGGACCACTAGGACTCGGCGAGCGAAGCCATGAAATGGTCCACCGGATTGCATGACTCGCGCGTTACAGCCCATGTAACCGCGAATCGACGGAGACTAAAAAAGCCTCCGCGTCCCGTGGACTTGGAGGCCTTTATCGTTGCGAGGAGTACGGGACTTGAACCCGTGACCTCCGGCGTGACAGGCCGGCGTTCTAACCAACTGAACTAACTCCCCAGTACCGATGGGCGGAACAGGGATCGAACCTGTGACTTTCGCCTTGTAAGGGCGACGCTCTACCGCTGAGCTATCCGCCCGCGCTCCGCCGATGGCGACGCTTGTAGTGTTGGCTACCACTGCTGTCAAGGTTGCCACGAGCTTGGGGACAAAGCAGTCTCCGGAGTAGAAGGGAAGAAACTGCCGCGCTCGAAATGAACTCAATCAAAGTTGTACGCCTGCTCGAGGACAGCAATTACGACCTGCGCTTGGAGCTTGTGGCCGGTCGGGCAGGCTTGGACCGCAGAATCACCTCCTCGCGAATCCAAAAGCCTGGGTTAGCCCTGACCGGATTCACCGAACACTTGCATTCCGAACGGGTTCAGGTCTTCGGGAACACCGAGATTTCTTACCTGCGCACCCTCTCCGAATCGCGCCAGCACGAGGTGCTCAACCATCTGTTCCACTCGCACTCGGACTTGGCGTGCATCGTAGTCACCAAGAATTTGGAAATGCCACCTCCCCTGGTGGAGGCTTGTGAGCGCGCGGGGCTGACGCTGCTCAAAACGCCACTGCTTTCCTCGCTTTTCATTCAACAGGTTCAAAGCTTCTTGGAGGAAGCGCTCACCGCCGTCGCCAGCCTGCATGGAGTGCTGATGGACGTCTTCGGCGTCGGGATTCTGCTTCTCGGCAAAAGCGGCATTGGCAAGAGCGAAATTGCGTTGGACCTGGTGATGCGCGGCCATCGATTGGTCGCTGACGACATCGTCGATGTGATGCGGCGCAAGCCAGGGAGCCTCTACGGCACTGGAAACGCAATCATCAAACACCACATGGAAATTCGAGGGCTTGGGATCATCAACATCAAGGACCTGTTCGGAGTCGCCGCGGTCCGGGATCAGAAGAAGATAGAGCTGGTGATGGAATTGGTGGAGTGGGATCCGCACCACGAATATGACCGGCTCGGCGTCGAAGAGCAGAAGTTCTCGGTCCTGGAGGTGGAGATCCCGTTGTCGGTGGTGCCGGTGCGCCCGGGACGCAACATGACGACGATCATCGAAGTAGCCGCTCGCAATCACTTACTCAAATTGCAGGGACACCACTCCGCCAAGGAATTTGCCGAGCGGCTGAACCGCGCCATCGCCGACGGCGCGGTACGCCGCACCTTGGGGGAAGAAGTCGAGTGACCTCCCCGGTCCAGAGCATTTTGGTAATCACCGGGATGTCGGGATCCGGAAAGACGATCGCAATTCGGGCCCTGGAAGATGCTGGGATGTTCTGCATCGACAACCTGCCGGTCCTGTTGCTGCCAAAGCTGACGGAGCTGGCGAGCCTGGGGTCCCAGGCGCCTCGGTTGGCACTGGTGATCGACGCCCGCGAAGGCGTCTTCCTGCGCGAGGTTCCGCGGATTCTCGACGAGGTCCGGCGCGCAGGTCACCAGGTGGAAGTCCTGTTCCTCGACGCCAGCGACGACTGCTTGATTCGACGCTTTTCGGAAACCCGCCGGCGACATCCGCTCGCTCCGAGCGACAGCGTCGCTGAAGGTATTCGGCGCGAGAGGGCGGCCCTCAGGGACTTGAGAGAGATGGCTCACCAGGTGATCGACACCTCTGAGCTGAGCGTGCACGACCTCAAACGACAGGTGCAGGCTCGCTTCTCGCCGGCCGAGCACAATCAACCTGCGATCTCGTTGATGTCGTTCGGCTACCGTTACGGTGTTCCGGCTCAGGCGGATCTTGTCCTCGACTTGCGTTTCTTGCCCAACCCTTACTTCGTTCCCGAACTGAAGGGATTGAGCGGCGCCCACCCGGACGTGATGCGCTTCGTCCTCGAGCGGCCCGACGCCCAGGTTTTCTTGGATAAGGTGGTCGACATGTGTCGATTCCTCTTTCCTCGGTATCAGCACGAGGGCAAGGCCTATCTCACGTTGGCGTTAGGGTGCACCGGTGGACGACACCGGTCGGTCGCGATGGTGCACGAGTTGTATCGGCGGCTGGCGCCCACCCAGAGCGGCATTCAAGTCTGGGACCGGGATCTGGAAAAGGAGTAGCCCGGCTTCGACCTGGCCTTCAGGCTTGCTGTTCGCCCAAATCAGGGCGGATTGCGCTCGGATGAAGGAAAATTCACCTGCTTCGTCAGCTAGGACGAATATTGCGCTGTAAGTCTGCTGGCGATAGTGAGTGAAGGCGCGCTTAGGAGTAAGCGGGAGTGATCAATCATGGTCGGCATCGTCGTTGCCACCCACGGACATCTGGCCCAAGAGCTTGTCTCGACTGCAGAGCAGATTGTGGGCAAGTTGGAGGCGGTGTCCACCTGTAACATCGAACCCAGCAACTCCGCCTCCGAGATTCAACGCCGGGTTGACCAAGCGGTCGCGTCGGTGGATTCCGGACAAGGCGTGATCGTCTTCACCGATTTGCTTGGGGGTACGCCCTGCAATCAGTCGCTGACGTTGACACGAGATCACAAGCTTGAGGTGATCACCGGCATCAACCTACCGATGTTGCTCAAAGCAAGCACGCTTCGATCCGAGATGGCATCGCTTCCGGAGTTGGCGTCGGCCCTGGCGCGGTATGGGCAAAAGAACATTACCTGTGCTTCCGCCCTGGTTCGCGGCGCGACGACTCCGAGGGACCGGTAGCGGCTTGAGCGGACTGGCGCCGTGATCTCCCTGGTCCGCGTCGACAATCGCCTCATTCACGGCCAGGTGGTCGAGGCTTGGCTCCCGCGTCTCAAGGTAAAGCGAGTCGTGGTGGCGGACGATGAGGCGGCCGCGAATCTGTTGACCCGCGCCGCGATGGGCCTGGCACTGCAAAGCTCCGTCGAAGTTCGGATCGAGCCGGTGCTTAAGGTGGACTACCGCTCAATTGCGGAAGACTCGGTCCCCACGCTGGTTCTGGTTCGCGACATCGCAGCTGCGGTAACCGCGCGCGAGAAGGGCCTACCGCTGCGGGTACTCAACCTCGGCAACATTCACTTCGGCAGTGGCCGCCGGAAAGTCTCCCCATCGGTATTTCTCTCGCCAGACGAACTCAACCAGCTCAAGATGTTGTCGAGCGCCGGCGTGGAGGTTGAGGCTCGCGGAGTGCCGACCGATACTCGGGTCACACTCGCGGAGATGGTTCAGCGCTACCAAGAAGGAGATTGACACCCGGATGGTGTTGTCCTCGCACGTGGCTCTCGCCGGAATTTGGGGTGGGCTGATGGCCGTCGAGCGACGGGCCTTTCTGCAGGCGATGTTTTCGCGTCCTTTGGTCGCTGCAACCGGCGTCGGCTTGCTGATGGACGATTTGTCGTCCGGCCTCTACGTCGGCCTGGTGCTCGAGCTGTTCTATCTCGGTTCCGCCAACCTAGGCGCGGCCCTACCGGAGAACGATACGCTGGCGGCCACGGGGTGTGCGGCTGCCGCTGCCGCAATGACGGGCGGCACCGGGGCGAGTACCCCCGCCATCTGGTCGCTGGCGATTCTGATGTTCATTTGGCTTGGACATGCCGGTCGGTTCATCGATCGTGCGCTGGAGCGCTACAGCACCCGGCTCGAAGCCCGGGCGATTGAGTCCGCAGACCATGGCGAATTGGAGCGCGCTGTACGACAAAATGTTTGGGGCATGTGGCCGCACTTTGTTTCCTTTGCCCTGATCACCGCAGGCTGCGCGCTGGTCGGCTTTCTCTGCGCGCCCTGGGTGGAGCTGCTGCCGCTGAGGGTGGCGCGGGGCCTCGCCTGGGCCTATCCGGCCATGGCGTCGGTCGCGGCGGCGATCGCCGCGCGCGGCTCCCACGCCCGGCACGCGGCACTGTTTGCCCTTTCTGCCGCGGCCTTGGTGATCTTGGGCTCCGCGGCAGCAACCCTGAGGTGGCATCCGTGAGTGCCGACGCGGCGCGCAGCGTGCCCATCGAGGAGCCTCGAGCGGTCTCGCTGAGCCGTGGGGTGAAATGGCGCGTTTTCTTCCGGTCCTTCTTGCTTCAGGCCTCGTGGAACCCTCAGGGGATGCAGAACCTTGGACTTGCGTACGCACTCTTCCCCGCCCTCGAGGAGCTGTATCCTGATCCGCAGAGACGGGCGATCGCGCTTCGTCGTCACCTCACTTTTTTCAACACCCACCCCTATCTGGCAGCCGCGATGCTGGGTGGGGTGCTCTACCATGAGCAACGGATTGCCCTCGGCCTCGAAGGACCCGAGCCGGTGACCAACTTCAAGGCGGCGTTGATGGGGCCCTTGGCGGCACTGGGAGACGGTTTCTTTTGGCTCTCCCTCAAACCTGCGACGGGGGCCCTCTGCGCCGGGCTGGTGCCGGTACTGCACGCCTGGGCTGCGATCCTCTTCATCGGCCTCTACAACGCGGTGCATCTACCGCTGCGGGTACGGTTCTACCGGTTAGGGCTTCGGCTTGGGGACAAAGTGGTGGACGCTCTGGCCCAGCAACAGCTGCCGAGGCGGGGCGCTCGGCTGAGAGCTCTGGGCGCCTCCAGCGCGGGGGCGCTGGCAGCTTGGTTGGCCATCGTCTTTGGCCGAAATGAGACCGGGTCTTGGGCGCCGGCACTTGCCGCGGGGTGCCTGGTGGTAGGAGCCCTCAGTTACTGGCTGGTGGCCAGGCGAGCCACCTACTACGCACTGCTCTATCTTGCGGCGCTGTTGGCTGCCGCCACGGGGGCTTTCCTCTGATGAGGATATGAATGGTGGCTGAGGGAGAATATAGAATCATCAATGCCTTGGGATTACACGCTCGTGCAGCGGCCCAGCTGGTCAAGGCTGCCAACCGCTACAAGAGTGACGTCAGCTTGGAGTGTGAAGGGCAGACGGTGAACGGTAAGTCGATCATGGGAGTGCTGATGCTGGCGGCGGCACAAGGGATGCGGGTGAAGGTTCGCTGCGACGGCGAAGATGCCAGCGCGTGCCTGAGCGAGATATCCGCGTTGATCGCCAACAAGTTCGGAGAGGGCCAATAGTGAGGCAACCGGAGGAAGCCAAGCCGCGCCCGGTCAGCACTCAGGCCAGCCCGTCGCTGTCCTTGAAGGGCATCGGGGCCAGCCCAGGAGTGGCGGTCGGCCGGGCTTTCTTGGTGGACCGCAAAAGGGTTCGAACGCCCAAGTTGCGGGTCCCCGAGGAGGAAGCGGATTCCGAGCTGATGCGGATGAAGACAGCCATCGAGCTTTCCGACCACCAACTGAGCGAAATCAAGGAGCGCCTTGCGCAAGGCGAAGGTCATGACCATGCGCTGATCCTGGAAGCCCACAGGCTGATGCTGCACGATCCGATGTTTGTTGACGAGGTGAACAAGCTGATCGCCCGCGATCGCATCAACGCGGAATGGGCAGTGCGACGCGTCGCCAGGAAGATCAAGCACATGTTCGACAACATTCCGGACGAATATTTCCGGGAACGGCGAGCGGACCTCGATTTCGTTGCCGATCGCGTGGTGCGAAATCTCATGGGGCAAGCGGTGGACGTGGAAGTGGAGGTACCGGACGACGCCGTCGTGGTCGCGCATGACCTCGCCCCAGTAGACGTCGCGGTGATGATAAGGACCGGCAAGGTATCCGGGTTCATCACCGACTTAGGAGGGCAGACCACCCACACCGCGATTGTTGCCCGAGCTCGTGGAGTCCCCGCGGTGGTCGGTGCCGGCCGTTCTTCGGAGCAGATTTCGCCGGGCGACTTGGTTGCTCTGGACGGAACCACCGGGCTGATTCTCGTCAACCCGTCGCCCGCGCAGCTTTCACTGCTCCAAGAGACTCAACGGCGCTACGCGGCTTCCGAGGCGGCGGCGCTGAAGATTCGCGACCTGCCCGCGGTCACCACCGACGGGTTTCGAGTCACGCTTACCGGCAACATGGAGTTCCTCGAAGAAATCCCCTCGCTGCTATCGCACGGCGCCGAAGGGATTGGGCTCTATCGAACCGAATTTCTGTTTCTGGATCGCGAAAATCCTCCCAGCGAGGAGGAACACTTTCGGGCTTACCGCAGTGTGCTCGAGGCGCTTCAAGGACGCACCGTCACCATTCGCACCCTGGATTTGGGCGGAGATAAAGTCCCGGCGCTTCGGCGGACCGAGCGCGAGCCGAACCCGACGATGGGGCTGCGCGCCATTCGCTACTGCCTGCAACACCGGGACTTGTTCCGAGCGCAGCTCAAGGGACTGCTCAGAGCTTCCGCGTTCGGAAATCTGCGGGTGATGTTTCCCCTGATCTCCGGGCTCGGCGAGCTGCGGGAGGCCCGCGGAGAGCTGGAGCGCTGCCGAAGCGAGCTGACTCGACTCGGGGTGCCGATGGGCGGCAGGTTTCCCGTGGGAATTATGGTGGAGACACCGTCAGCTGCGTGGATCGCGGATCGGCTGGCTCAGGAAGCGGATTTCTTTTCCGTTGGAACGAATGACCTGATCCAGTATTCGCTCGCGATCGAACGGCACAACCGCAACGTCGCTTACCTCTACAAGCCCTTACATCTGTCCATTCTTCGCTCCCTGGAAACGGCTGTTACCGCCGCCCGAAACGCCCGGATTCCGGTTTCGATGTGCGGGGAAATGGCCGGCGACCCGGTGTATACCCTGGTGCTCTTGGCTTACGGCTTTGACGAGCTGTCCATGACTGCGGGGCAGATTCCGATCGTGAAGCAGATCATTCGCCGCGCCAGTCGCGCTGAAGCGATCGCCTTGTTGGACAAGACAATGCGCTTGACTACCGCCGAGGAAATCGAGCGATTCATCCGCGCTGAGATCGCCAAGTTATTGCCGGAGTTGGAAATTAGTGAGCCTGGTTAAGCCCACAATGGCGCCAGGCAGGCCGTGTTGACACTGTCTCCGGCCGGTCGCTAGTGTTCCGCGCCCATTTGCCCGCGGGGAGAGGATCTCGATGACCAAAGACTATCTCTTCACATCGGAATCGGTGACCGAAGGTCATCCCGACAAAGTCGCAGATCAGATCAGCGATGGAGTTCTCGACGCGATCATTGCGCAGGACGTTCACGGCCGGGTTGCTGTGGAAACACTGGTCAAGACCGGTTTCGCAATCGTTGCAGGCGAGGTAACCACCTCCTGCTACGTGGACATCCCCAAGGTGGTGCGAAGTACCATCTGCCGGATCGGCTACACCGACAGCTCCATGGGCTTTGACGGAAATACCTGTGGAGTGTTGGTGGCGCTCGAGGGGCAATCTCAAGACATCGCTCGCGGAGTCGATGCCAAGGCAAAGAAGGAACAGGGAGCTGGCGATCAGGGAATGATGTTTGGCTACGCCTGCGATGAAACCCCCGAGTTGATGCCCGCGCCCATCTCTTACGCGCACCTTCTGACTAAGCGCCTCGCCGAGACTCGGCGCAAGACGCACCCCTGGCTGAGGCCGGACGGCAAGAGCCAAGTCACGGTGGAATATCGAGAGGGGCAGCCGGTCCGAGTGGACACGGTGGTGGTCTCCACTCAACACGGCGCCGACGTATCCAACCGCCGGATTCATGACGCGGTGATGGAGGACGTCATCTACAAGGCGCTGCCGAGAAAGATGCTCGACCGCAAGACCAAGTACTTCATCAACCCTACCGGCCGTTTCGTGATCGGTGGGCCTATGGGAGACTCCGGGGTGACTGGGCGAAAGATCATCGTCGACACCTACGGCGGAATGGGGCGCCACGGAGGTGGAGCGTTTTCCGGGAAGGATCCCTCCAAGGTCGATCGCTCCGCGGCGTACATGGGGCGCTACATCGCCAAAAACATCGTTGCCGCCGGCCTGGCGCGCCGCTGCGAGGTGCAGATTTCCTACGCCATCGGGGTTGCCGAGCCTGTCTCGGTGTTGGTGGAAACCTTTGGCACCGCGCGGGTTGCCGAGGAGCGCATTGTGCAAGCCATCCGCCGCTCCTTTGGCCTCAAACCGCGTGAAATTATCGAGACCTTGAACTTGTTGCGGCCGATTTATCAAAAAACGGCAGCCTACGGCCACTTCGGCCGGAACGACCCCGACTTTACCTGGGAGCGGACCGACAAGAAGGAAGCACTTCGGGCAGTCGCCGGCCGTCTTCGCGCAGTTGGAAGCCTGGAGTCCTGAAGGAGTTTTGAATGCCAGTCGAGATGGAAAACGTGACGCCGCTGCACTCGAAGAAGAAAGCCAAGGGTGCCAAGGCATCGGTCGAGTGCGACGTGAAGGACCTCGGACTGGCGGATAAAGGCCGCGGACGGATTGAGTGGTCGGGTCGCTCGATGCCCGTGCTCCACCAGATCCGCGATCGATTTGCCAAACAAAGACCGCTCAAAGGGATGCGGCTGACCGCCTGCCTCCATGTCACCTCGGAGACCGCAAATCTGGCGATCGCTTTGAAGGCGGGAGGCGCGGAAATCGCGCTGTGCGCCTCCAACCCACTTTCCACTCAGGACGATGTGGCGGCAGCCCTCGTCGTGGACCACGCGATCCCGGTTTTCGCCATCAAGGGCGAGGATCAGAAGACTTACTATCGGCACATCGATGCTGCCCTGAGGCACAAACCCAACCTCACCATGGACGACGGCGCTGATGTTGTGGGAGTGCTCCACTCGCAGCGCCAGGACCTGCTCAAGTACTTGGTTGGCGGAACCGAGGAAACGACCACCGGCGTAATCCGCCTTCGGGCGATGGCCAAGGATGGAGTGTTGAAGTATCCGATCGTCGCGGTCAACGACGCGATGACCAAACACCTCTTTGACAACCGTTACGGAACCGGTCAGTCCACGATCGACGGAATCGTTCGGGCGACCAACCGGCTGCTGGCGGGCGCGGTTTTCGTGGTCGCTGGCTATGGCTGGTGCGGCCGCGGAATCGCGATGCGAGCGAAGGGACTGGGAGCGGACGTGGTGATCACCGAGATCGATTCGCTGCGCGCGCTGGAAGCGGTCATGGATGGTTATCGGGTGATGCCGATGTCCGAGGCAGCGGCGATTGGAGACTTCTTCTGCACCGTCACCGGCGATGTGAGCGTCATTCGCCGTGAACACTTCGAAAAGATGAAGGACGGCGCGATCGTGTGCAACAGCGGCCATTTCAACGTGGAGCTGGATCTGGAAGCTTTGCGAGTCATCGCCAAAGAAAAGGTCGAGATCCGGGAGTTCGTCGAGCAGTTCACCCTGAAAAATGGCAAGCGGATCATCGTGCTCGGCGAAGGCAGGCTGGTGAACTTGGCGGCGGCGGAAGGCCACCCCTCCTCGGTGATGGACATGTCCTTTGCGAACCAGGCGCTCTGCAGCGAGTGGATGGTGAAAAACCACGCCAAGCTCAAGCGTCAGGTCTATTCGGTGCCGGTGGAGATCGATAAGGAAATCGCTCGCCTCAAGCTGAAGGCGATGGGTGTCAAGCTGGATGTGCTGACCAAGCAGCAGGAGAAGTATCTGAACTCGTGGGAACTGGGGACCTGATTCTCCAGATGGACCCCATCAAAGCGATTGTCTTGGGACTGGTGCAGGGGGTTACCGAGTTTCTTCCCATCAGCTCCACCGCGCACCTCAGGATCGTCCCAGCCTTGCTCGGATGGGGCGATCCGGGAGCGGCGTTCTCTGCGGTGATCCAACTGGGCTCGGTGGCAGCCGTAATCCTCTACTTTTGGCGCGATGTGGTAAGGCTGGCATCCGCCTGGTTTCGCAGCCTAAGTAACCGAGTTCCCTTCGAGACCTTGGAATCGCGGCTAGCGTGGTTTGTGATTATCGGCACCATCCCGGTGGGCGTGGTGGGTCTGTTGTTCAAAAAGTCAATCGAAACCTCGCTGCGCTCGCTGTACGTGATCGCCGCGTCGATGGTCGGGCTGGCGATCCTCCTCTATTTGGCCGAGCGGCTCGCGCGGCATCGACGTACCATCGCCGAGATGACCCTCCGCGACGGGCTCATCATTGGCTTGTGCCAAGCGGTGGCGTTGATTCCTGGCTCGTCGCGCTCCGGCACCACCTTGACCGGTGGATTGGCGGTGGGGTTGCGACGCGAAGACGCGGCCCGATACTCCTTCTTGCTCTCCATTCCCGCCAACGGCTTGGCCGGCCTGTTTGAATTCCGCCACTTCCTCAAGGCGACCGACCGGCCGTCGTTCATTGCCCTCAGCGCTGGAACCGCCGTGGCTTTCCTCTCCGGAATCGCCGCCATCGCTGGCCTTTTGCGTTACTTGCGAAGCCATGCGACGACCGTCTTCGTGGGCTATCGCATCGTGCTCGGAGGATTGCTCTTCGCCTTGCTCGCCGCCGGAGTGCTTGCGCCCCTTTCGCAATAGCGCCCGACGTGGACCTCTTGTGGAACCTCTTTTTGAACAGCTCCGCGAAGAGCTGGAGAAACAACCAGGGAAGGTGCTTGAGCAACCCAGTCCAGGGTTGCGCGAATCGGCGGTGCTGGCGCCGCTGTTCATGCGCCAATCCCAGCCCTTTGCTGTCTTTACCAAACGGCCGGCGGCACTGCGTCAACACGGCGGCCAGATCGCTTTTCCAGGCGGAGCTCGCGACGCGGAGGACTTGACGCCTCTTCACACCGCGCTTCGAGAAACCCACGAGGAGCTGGGAATTCTGCCGGAGGACGTGGCAGTGCTCGGGATGCTCGACGAGGTACCGACGATCACCAATTACCGAGTCCTTCCCTTTGTCGGAGTGATTCCCGCCGACTTTCGATATCGCGCGAATCCCGAAGAGATCGAAGAAGTGATTGAAGTCCCGCTCGCGCACCTGTTCAATCCGGCGATTCATCGAATCGAGCGGCGCCGGGTGATGGACACGGAGCGTGAGATTTATTTTTACGACTATGGCCCTTATGTGATCTGGGGAGTAACAGGGCGGATCCTGCGTGGATTGCTCCAGCTGATCCGGGGTCTCTCTGCGTTTCGACCGTGGCTACCATGAACCGCCTATACCCGGTGATTCTCGCGGGCGGCTCTGGAACGCGCTTTTGGCCGCTGTCGCGCGAGGCGCTGCCGAAACAGTTCCTTGCACTGGTTTCGAAGCAACCCCTGCTTGTGGACACCTTCCGGCGTCTTCAGAAACTCGCCAGCGCGAGGCGAATTCTGATTGTCTGCGGCAAGACCCACGCGGCAAAAGTTCGGCGCCTGCTCAAGGCAGTTCCGGTTCAGAATGTCCTGATCGAGCCTCGGGCCCGCGACACCGCCCCTGCCATCGGCCTCGCCGCGGTACGGGTTTTCAAGAACGATCCCAACGGGATTTTGGCGGTGATGCCTTCGGATCACTACGTTGCCGATCCCGAAGAGTTTCGGGATTGTGTTCGCCGTGGGGCCGCTCTGGCCGAGGATGGATATTTGGTGACACTTGGCATTCGGCCGACGCAGCCAGAGACTGGGTTTGGCTACATTCGGGTCGGTGAGTCGTTGCCACAGGGCGGTCGAAAGGTGCTCGCCTTCGTGGAAAAGCCGACGCTCGAACGAGCGCGCAGCTATTTCGACTCAGGTAAATACTTGTGGAACGGCGGGATCTTCTTGTTCAAGGCGAGCGCCATCTTGGAAGCTTTTCGCCAGCATTTGCCTCAACTCGCTCGGGGCCTCGACGCGCTGGTACACGCTGAGAACAAACGGGCTTACGCCAAGCTGGTCCGCCATATTTTTGGGGAGGGGCCTGCCATATCCATCGACTACGGGGTGATGGAAAAAGCTCCTAACCTCGCGGTGGTGCCCGGGAATTTCGGATGGTCCGACGTAGGGTCGTTCAGCGCTCTTTGGGAAGTGAAGCCGCAGGACTCGCAAGGAAACACCGTGGTGGGGGGCAAAGCGGTGCTGGTGGATTGTCGCAACTGCCTGGTGATTTCCGGAACGCGACTGGTGACGCTGGCCGCGATGTCGGACTGTGTGGTGGTCGATTCGAAGGACGCTCTTTTGGTGATCGCAAGGGACAAATCGCAGGATGTCCGCCGCCTGGTGGAGTCGGTACGCACACACGGCTGGAAGAATTTCCTCTAGGCGTTCACTGTAGGACAAGCGGCCACCCTTTTGTTCAGCCGAGCGCACGCAGGCAGGTCTACCGACGGCCCGAGGCCAACAGCATTACTATTTTTCGTGTTATTTGTGACCGGAAAATCGATGCACACCTCGAGCGAAGAGTGGGCGTCCCAATTCATCGGAGCTCGCCTTCCCGAAAAGTCCGACTACGCTTCTCGAGAGCGCTATTTGCTCGCGGCGATCGGGGAGTGCTCTGAGGATGCGATCATCAGCGAGAGTTTGGCGGGAGAGATCGATGGTTGGAATCCGGCGGCCGAGCGCCTCTATGGGTATAGCGTCGAAGAGATCCGAGGCAAGAACCATTCCGCGCTGACGCCCGATGAGCGGCTACCCGAGCTGCACCAGATACTCGATCAGGTCGCGAATGGATTGACCGTAGAGCGCCGCGAGATCACGCAGCTGAAAAAGGATGGAACGGTGGTCGAAGCGTTGCTTTCCGCTGGGCCAATTCGCGATTCACAAGGGCGAATTCTCGGCGTTCTTGCGATCGCCCGGGACGTCAGCGAGCGCAAAGCCGTCGAACAGCTCAAGGCTTCATTGCGGGGGAAGGAGGTGCTGCTAAAGGAAGTGCACCACCGCGTGAAGAATGACCTTCAAGTCATTTCCAGCTTGCTCAACCTGCAGGCCCGGCACGTGCTCGATCGACAAGCCCTTGAGATGTTCAAGGAGAGCCAAAATCGGGTTCGCTCGATCGCCCTCTTCCACGAGAAACTCTACCAATCGAAGGATCTGGCGCATGTGGAGGCGTCCGAGTACCTCAAGACGCTGCTCGCGAATTTGCTGGTGGCCTACGGGGCTCGGTCGAGCGCTCTAACGCTCGACGTCGGGCCGGAGGAGGTCCTGCTCGGAGTGGACGTCGCCGTTCCCCTCGGTTTGGTGGTCAACGAGCTGATCTCCAACGCGCTCAAGCACGCCTTCCCAAGCGGGCACTTGGGCGAAATTCGCGTCGAATTGAGACGGGTCGGGGAGACCCAGTGCCGGCTTTCGGTGATCGACAACGGGGTGGGATTTCCGAGCGACCTCGATTTTCGGCGCGCACCGTCTCTTGGCCTTAACCTGGTATGCACCTTGGTCGATCAGCTCGGCGGAGCGATCGAGTTGATCCAGACCGGCGGCACCACTTTCATTGTCACTTTCGAAGTCGAGTAACGGCGGGAACGCGCAGCATGGCCAACATCCTGGTGGTGGAAGACGAGAAGATTGTCGCGACCGACATCGCAAGCACGCTCGAGGGCCTAGGATACTCCGTTCCTGGCGTCGTCTCCTCGGGCGAGGAGGCGGTGCGCCGAGTCGGCGAGCTGCACCCGGACTTGGTGCTGATGGACATCGTGCTCGGCGGCCAAATGGATGGGGTCCAGGCCGCCCGGCTGATGCGTCAGCGGTTCAGCATCCCTGTGGTGTTCCTCACCGCGTTCGCGGACGGAGACAGCCTCAACCGAGCGCGCGCCAGCGAACCGTTCGGCTACATCGTCAAACCATTCAATGAAAAGGAGCTGCGCAGCACCATTGAAATCGCGCTGTATAAGCATCAGGTCGAGCAGCAGCTCAGGCAGCGCGAGCGATGGTTTTCCATGACGCTGCGCTGCGTGGGCAACGCGGTGATCGCTACCGATCCTGTCGGAAAGATTACCTTCCTCAATCCGGTTGCCGAGTCTCTCGTGGGTTGCAGCGCGGAACGCGCTTTGGGCCGACCGATCGCGGAAATTTTCCGGCTCATCGATCTTCAAACCGGCCGGATCGCGGACAATCCCGTCCAGCAGGTGCTTCACGGACACCCGGGGATCCCGCCTACGGACGCCGCGTTGATCGATGAGCGGGGGCGAGAAATTCCGATCGACAGCCGTACCGCGCCAATCATCGACGACAAGGACCTCCTGCTCGGAGCGGTGGTGGTGTTTCGCGACATCACCGAGCGAAAGAGAGACGAGCGCCGAATGGTGTTGGCGGATCGCCTCGCCGCCGTGGGTGCGATGGCGACCGGGGTAGCGCACGAGGTGAACAATCCGCTCACCTACCTGATTGGAAATCTTGGATTTGGTATCGAAGAACTGAAATCGATTCGTACCGAGCTCGAGCGAACACCTGCCTCGCCGCTGCAAACGCAGCCGAATTTGCTCAACCGCCTCGATTCCGCCCTGGAAGCCTTGAGCGAGTCGCGAGACGGGGCTCAGAGGGTCCAGAGGGTGATGCAAGACCTCGGCACTTTTTCGAGATCGGGCGATGAAGTGTCCACCCGGGTCAATTTACAGGAGCTTCTCGAAGCGGCCCTGAAGATGACGACGAATCAGATCGGCGCCCGGGTAAGAATTTCGCGGATGTTTCATGACGTGCCTTCCGTCGATGCCAATCCCAGCAACCTGGGTCAGGTTTTCGTGAATCTGCTGGTAAATGCCGCTCAAGCGATTCGCAATGCTGGCACCGAGGGCGAGATTCGCGTCGCCACCGATACTGACCCTCAAGGACGTGCCGTGGTGGAGATTTCGGATACCGGTCCGGGAATTTCCCGCGATGCACTGAACAGGATTTTTCAGCCGTTCTACGGCGGTGAGCCCGGCGGGCGAGCCCCAGGGATGGGCTTGGCGATATGCCACGAAATCGTGACCCGGATGGGCGGTGAAATCACCGTGGACAGCGAACCCGGCAAGGGAAGCGCGTTTCGCGTCACTTTGCCCGCAGCGGTCTCAGAACAAGGAAATGCGAAGTTGCGAAGCCGGCCAGCACCTCTGGTGAGAAGAGGGCGAATCTTGGTCGTCGATGACGAGCCGATCGTGGGTGGATCGATCCGACGCACGTTGGCGAAAGAGCACGACGTGGTGGTGGTCTCCAGCGGCAAAGAGGCATTGGCCTTGATACAGACAGGCGAGGCCTTCGACTTGATTCTCTCCGACGTGATGATGCCAGAAATGAGTGGGATCGATCTGTATCAAGAGTTGCTCAAGCTTCGCCCCAGCAGTGCGCAGAGGATGCTCTTTCTCACGGGGGGAGCCTTCACCCAAGGGGCGCGGAAGTTCTTGGACTCGGTGCCGAATTCCAGGCTGGAAAAGCCCTTCGATCCCGATCGGCTCCGCAGATTCGTTCGAGAGCAATTGACGGACGAAAAGATGAGCGGGAATTGAATTGCCGGGAGTAAGAAGATCCCGATGAACCGGCAGATTTTCCGAGAATACGACATCCGTGGGCTGGTGGACCGGGACCTCACGACCAAGCTGGCTCAAAAGCTTGGAAAAGGGCTGGGCACCTTGGTCAAGCGGGAGGGCGGACGGGCCGTGGTCGTAGGACGCGATTGCCGAGAGTCCTCGATTCGCTTCCGCGACTCCTTGTGCTCGGGTTTGATTTCCACCGGACTCAACGTCCTCGATCTCGGTATCGTTCCGACGCCGTTGACCTACTTCGCGGCCAACACCTTGCCGGTGGATGGATTGGCGATGATCACCGGAAGCCACAATCCTCCCGAGTATAACGGCTTCAAGGTGGGAATCGGCAAGAGCACGCTGCACGGCTCCGAGATCCAGCGGTTGCGCAGGCTGATCGAAAACGAGGATTTCGAAGTTGGCGCTGTGGGTCGCGTCGATCCATTCGACATCGTCACCCCCTACCACCACTTCGTACGCCAAACCGTCAGAGTGGGACGGAAAGGAATGCGGATCGTCGTCGATGCAGGCAACGGCACCGGCGGCGTGGTTGCCGTTCCGCTGTTTCGGTCGATGGGCTTCGAGGTGGTCCCGCTGTTCTGTGAAATGGATGCCAACTTTCCAAACCATCATCCCGATCCCGCGGTGACGGACAATTTGGCGGACCTGATCGGCGCGGTGAAAAGAGAAGGCGCGGAGCTCGGGATCGCCTACGACGGCGACGCGGATCGACTTGGGGTCATCGATGATCTGGGGAACATTCTTTGGGGCGACCAGCTGATGATCCTCTTTTCGCGCTGGGTGCTCCGCGAGTCGCCCGGAGCCGCGATTGTCGCAGAAGTGAAGTGCTCGTCGACCCTCTACGATGACATCCGCGCTCGTGGCGGCAAGCCAATCATGTGGAAGGCCGGACACTCTTTGATCAAGGCCAAAATGCGAGAGGAGCGAGCAGAGCTCGCCGGTGAGATGAGCGGTCACATCTTTTTCAAGAACCGGTACTTTGGGTTCGACGACGCGATCTACTCATCGGCGCGGTTGTTGGAAATCGTGTCCAATGAATCGTCGAAGCTGTCCCAGCTGCTGCGGGACGTACCCAAGACCTTTGCTTCGCCTGAGTTGCGGATCGATGCCGCCGAAGAGACGAAGTTCGAGATCGTCCGAAGGGCGACGGACGCATTCCGGCGCGCCGGACATTCGATCATCGACGTGGACGGGGTCCGGGTGGTGTTCTCGGATGGCTGGGGCTTGATTCGCGCATCGAATACCCAGCCCATTTTGGTGTTGCGCTTCGAAGCAAAAACCGAGCAACGACTTCAGGAGATACAGTCCCTCGTGGAGCAGATCCTAGAAAGAGTAAAACGGGAAGTGGCGCGCTCCGGGCGGCTCAGTTGAGAATGAAGTGGTAGGTAAAAGGCACTGTGGTTGCGGTCGGGGTGCCGTTTTTGGTTGCCGGTTTGAACTTCCACTTGAAGATGGCATCCCTGGCTGCCTCATTGAGACCGTAACCAGGCCCCCGCAGCACCTTGGCCGCCGTCACCCTACCGGTTTCGTCGATGTCGATTGAAAGCACCACGTCGCCTTCGATGGCGGCTCGCTTCGCTTCGTCCGGATAGGGAATCGGGACCTCGACCAGGATTTCCGGGCGTCCATCCACCTGCGCAAATGGTGTGTAGCGGGGGGCGGAATACGCCTTGACGTTGGCGGGATCCTCCGCGGTTGAAGACGGCGCGCCATACAGCGTGTTGCCCGTGGGAAGCGCTACGGCGCCAGCCGTTGCGGTTGAGGAGAGCGACAGGCCCACTACGAGCGGAGGTTGCTCTTCTGGTTGGGGTGCCACCTCGTTGGGTGGGGGAGGGTCTTGCCGCCTCATGCGACGCCTCGTGCGCTGCGGCGGTGGTTCCACCGGGAGCGGTTGAGCAAGTCGCACCGTTGGCTTCACCGGCTCTTCTTTGGGGGGTACAGGTGCGACCTCCACCACGACCAAGTCCAACGGTTTGGGCAGGCGCGGCGCTTCTGCCGATCGCATCCGCTTGTTGAGGATGGCCAGCGCAAGCGCGTGGGCCATCAGCGAACACAGCAGAAAAATGACGAACGGCTGCCCCAGGATGTTTGGGACGGCGAACGTCTGCGATCGTCTGAGGCTCTCCACTTCCGTTTCACCGATGAAGTTGCGCGCTGGAATCTTTCTCGATGTTCAGCGCGAACTTGTTGATGCCTTGCCCCTTCATGCTATCGATCAGGTGCATCACCCGGCCATAGTTGACTCCCTGATCGGCGCTGACGATGGCCCGAATCTCCCGGTCCCGAGAAAGTGCCTCTTGAACTTTTGTCGCCAGCTCGCCTTCCGAGACCTGGGCTCCGTCCAGGAAGAGCTCTCCATCCTTGTTCATCACCACATTGATCAGCCCTTGGACGGTTTCGCCCGCGTTTGCGGCGCGCGGTAGATCGACTTCCATCGTTTCCCGCACGATGAAATTCGCCGTCACCATGAAGATGATCAGCAGCACGAGGACGATGTCCACCAAGGGAGTGACGTTGATGTTGGTAATTTCCTCGTCGACTTCCTGGGATGCGGCGGCCATTGGCGTCTAACGCACTTCTCTTAAGTTCTCGCCAGCTCGGGGGAGGGCAACCGGCGCTCGCTCCCGTTGTGAACGCAAGTATGCGACCAGAGCGTGTCCGAGGGCGTTGGTGCGGGCGGTGATGTTTTTGAGCCAGCGGTTAAAACCGTTGAAAGTGACCACCGCCGGGATTGCCACGGCAAGCCCGACCGCGGTGGCCACCAGCGCTTCCGAAATTCCAGTCATCACGGTTTGCTGCACAGCAGCGCCCTTGATGGCTACCCGGCCGAGGTCATGAAAGGCTTTGATGATTCCAAGCACGGTTCCAAACAAACCAATGAAGGGGGCGTTGTTGCCCAACGTCCCCAGGAACGAGAGCGACCGCTCGTAGCGAGGTCGCTCCCGAGCGATGACGGATGCGATGACCTCCTCGACCGTGTCGGCTCCCTGCGACGACGCCGCAATCGCCTCGCGCAGAACAGCGGCCTCCATCCCTTGCCTTCGCTGAACCGCGCGCTCCGCAGCCGCAAGGTCGCCCTTGGCGAGTAAACCGGCCAGATCGGCATCCTTGGGCAAGCTCCGAGCCGAGAAGTACGCCAAACGCTCCAGCATGACCGCGACCGACACCACCGAGAGCCCGATCAGAAGCCAAAGAACCCAGTCTGCACTGGCAAGCGTGAGCCCAAGAATCCTGGAGGTAAGCCAACCCTGGCTGCCGTTTTGGGCCAGTTGCGCGAGGAGGGCGATCTTCATGGGTGAAGGGTGTGTCGCTGAAAGTTCAGCGAAAGGCAAGGCGGGCTCCAATAACGCGTTGAATTCGCTGGGCAGCGGTGTGCGTTTTCAAGTTGTACCGGCGAGATCCTCAATAGCTATCCAGCTGCAGGTTTTTCGCCACCTCTGGTACGCACGTGGCCAGCCGTCGGTTCTGGAAAATGGATGGGTGTTGAAGGCCCTGCTACGATTCACAAGCCGAGTACCTGGGATGGCGCGCAAGACTCTGAATTCCCTTAAGGTGCGTTCAATCGGACGGATCAAGCCGGGGTCCTTTGCGGACCAGACCGCGCAAGAATCGATCGATCGGCTACGCAGGGAGAACGCGACGTTGCGGCGCACCCTTGCCCGCCTGTTGGCCTTCCGCGCGATGGCCTATCGAGACCCGCTCACCGGGCTGCGCAATCGGCGCTATTTCGATGAACGGTTGGCTGAAGAGGTCGAACGTGCACATCGGAACGCGGGGGGAGGACCCTCGGTCATCGCTGTTGACATCAACTCATTCAAGCAGATCAACGACCAGGAAGGGCACCGCGCAGGCGACGAAGCGCTCAGGTGGGTTGCAAGCTTTCTCGAAGCCGCTACTCGCAGCTACGACATCTGCTGCCGAACCGGGGGCGACGAGTTCATGGCGATTCTGCCCGGCACCGCGGAAGACGGATGCGCCAGGCTGATCCAGCGGCTTCGCGACAAGCTCGGCCGTGCGAACCGAAAGCTGGCAAGGAATCTCGGCTTGAGCATCGGGTCGGCAAGCTGGCCTGGCAACGGAACGACGGCGGAAGCGCTGGTGGCAGCGGCTGACGCGGCGATGTACCTCGACAAACGTCGCCAGAAGGCGCGCCGTCCGCTGAGCGCTGTCCCAAGATCCGACAGGGTCGGAGCCCCTCCTAGTAATTCCTGAACCAGACGATGTCGGCGCTGCCCGCTCGGGCGTCCCCGTATTCGCCGTCGAATTCCCAACGTGGCGTGAACTGATATTCGAGTCGTACCGCGTTGCTGTTTTCACCCCGCGACGGATCCGCCCCGTACCGGCCGACGTACCCGATGTACACCTTGTCGCCGAAGTAATGACCGGCTTCCAACTTCGCCCCGGTGAGTCCCCCTTGCTGGCCGGCTTCGATAGAGAACACGTCCAAGGGAAGCTTTGACGAGAGTGCCTTTTTGAGCTGGCTTGCGGCCAGGGAACCGATGATCGACGTGGCCTGTCCACCCGTGGAAGACGTGGCGCCGCTGTTTTGCGATAGATATCGGCGGCCAGTGGCGATCAGCGTGTAAATTTCCGACTCCGACAAGGGTGGTTCAGAGCTGGGCGTGATGGTGATGTCCTTTCCCTGCCCGCGAATGCTGACCAACACCTTTACCTGCTCGCGCTCATTGGTGTACGCCGCGGTCACGTTCAAGTACGGCGACGTCGGAGGTCCGGCGAAGCGAATGTCGGAGTTCTGCTGAATATCAAAGCGTCGGCCCAAGACATCGACCCTCCCGCGCAACACCCGGACATCGCCGAAGATCGTGGTCTGCTCTGCGATTGTGACGTGGAAGCCTTCGCTAAGGCCGAGCTCAATGTTGACGTCGCTGCCCTTGACCCAAAGGTTTCGGGGTGCATCTACCGCGATGTTGATCTCGCGGGAACGCATGCGTTGTGGGGTTCCCCCGCCGCCGAAACCTGCGCTGTTCCCCTGCTTTGGCGCCATCGCTCGCGCGATTTGCTTGTCCAAGGGCTCGCCCTTTCTCAGCACCACAATGTCGTCTGGCCGGGACAGGCTCTGCAACGATTTGGGGGATGACTCCGGTAGATCGATCTGCGCACGGGGAATCGAAAGCCGCCGCACGTTGATAAGGTCATTGGTAATTTCTCCCTCGAACTGCGCCTTGGAAGTAACTGTGGCCACCAGCTGGTCGTCGCTGAAGATGGGAAATTGGCTGAGGTCGGCGCGGCCATCCAGCGCGAGGACGGCATCGTTTCGATTCGCGTTCGCGGTGAGGTTGAGATTTCCTTCTCCGCTCCTAGCGGTCAGCTCCTTGAGCTGGATGTGCTGGGTGTCTCCACTCAGCATAAGGTGAATCTGTTGGTACGCTCCGAAGCCGAGGATCGCGATTCGGCCGGTCCTCCACTCGAGATCTCCGTGCAGACTCGGGACGCCGATGGTTCCGCCCACCTCGGCATCGGCGATGAGAGTCCCGGAGAGCACTCGGACATTGGGAATAACTCCGGAAAGGAAGGAGATGTCGAAGTCCTTGGCGAGTAAACTTGCGTGCACTGGCGAGGTCTGAAATGCCAGGCCGCGCCGGATCGCCGGAAGCGATAAATCAAACATCATTCCGCCCCGGATTTGCATCTGCCCTCCAGCCGAAGAAGTCAGCACTGCCGATGCGTTCGCGTTCGCTTTTTCGTAGCCGAAGTCGAGCACCAACTTTCCAACGGCTTGGCCGCCCGTGCCCAACTGATCCACTTGAGAGTGCAGCGTTGCCTTGGGATTCCCCAACGTACCGGTCAACGAAAACTCCGCCATCAGCAGCCCGCGCAAAGGCTCGGTCGGAGGCCGCTCGCTCGTCCCCGATTTCGAATCGGAAATCGAACGAAATCCCTCGAGCCGGATGGGACCTGCGCTGAGTTTCAAGCTCACGGGAAATGCAGCGAGCGCGTCGAGACTCTCAACACTTGTCAACGGCCCATGGATCCAGCCCGCCGCGTCTACGAGCCGTCGCCCCTCGCGCTGGACGTTGAAGCTCGTCTCGAAGCCGTTGGCGGACCCGGTTGCGAGCAGTGTCAGGTCCGCGGGCGCCAGGCCGGCGACGCCGGCCTGGGACAGCGCAAGGTTTATTTTCCCCGTCGGCGCGGCGACGCTGCCTTTGATCTGAACCGCGGCAGAAAGCTTGCCTTGAACCTCCTCGGCAACCAGCCCGGCTTCGTTGAGCAAGGAAAGGGGAAGCTCGCGGATATCCGCATCCACCGAGAGTGGAAGCCGAAGCAGATCCGCGCGCCGGGGGACCCCCTTCGCTAGGCGAGCAAGGGTCAACGAGCTGCGCGCGGACAGCCGATTGATACTGGACTGGATTTGCCAATCGAGATCGGCAGTCAATGCCCCTTTTTCAGCGCTTCGTGCCGCCAAGCTGAACTTTAGAGGCGGCAGTTTGGCGTACTTAATGGCATCGCCGTTTGCCGTGAGATTGAGCAACGGGTCGGCGCCGGTCCCGCTCAGCTCGATGCGAGAGGCCACCGTCCCGCGCAGCGGGTCCTTTCGCCCGAGCGCTGTCAAAATCTGCGAGAGGTCGGCTTTTTGCGCGGTCATCACCAGGTGGAGCGGTTCGCTGTCGTGCCGGAGCACACCCTGTGGCGAGAGGTCGAAACTCGCGGTAACGCCAGTTCCGAGTGCGGAAGCCGTTAACTCGCCGGACGCACGGAGTCGCTGATACTTGGCATCGAGCACCAAGGATAGGTCGCGGTATTGTTTGAATTGTCCATTCTTAAGGTCCACGTGGGCCACCGCATCAGGTCGAGAGAACGCGCCCTGTGCCGCGATGTGGACGTTGAGCAATCCCCCGATTTTGAGGGTAGGCGCGAAAATCTGAATCGGTATATGCCCCAGATCGAGCTGGACCAGATCGACGGTTGCGTGCACTTGGTTGCGATCCAGAGATCCATTGATCCGGATCGACTGATTTTCTGAACGAAGCCAGAGGTCTTCGGCGCTCAGGTGTTCAGAGGCAAATCGCAGTTTACTCGGCTTCTGAAGAACCCAATCCGCACCGGGATAGGCCAGCGTGAACACGGAGAGCAGAACGCCCCGCTGGTCTGGATCCACGCGACCGGTGGCGCGCATCGCTGCGTCGAGAAACCCGGACGTGTGCACTTGAAGATCTAAATCCCTTCCCGAGGCGGCAAGTTGAATGGCGGTGCTCTTGAACAGTTTGTCCCCAACCTGGATGGTTTCCGCCTCGATGGCGGCTGTGGACGCCAAGGGCTTTTGAAGGTCCGGAACCGCCAGCGCAAGATCGAGCTTTCGAACCTCGAATTCCTCGAAGCGCAGCCGCGAGAAGCGACCCACCGCGGAGATCGCGAGCTGCCGGATCGTACCTTTCGCAGAAACGTCAATTTTGCCCGCCCCCCCCAGGCGGGGGGCGCGTGCACCCAGGATCGCGCTCAGTGCGCGAGCGCTCTCCGATAGGTCAGCGACGGTGATGGTAGCGTTGGCTGAAAGCTGCCGCCGCGTACTCCTGCCTGCGGCCTCCAGCCTTGCTCCCGGTAAGACCGCGAACAGCTCGCTGACCTCGAACGTGTCGCGGTCCGCTTTGGCTCGCAGGCGAATCGGACCAAGTTGCTGTTTGCCCCACTTGGAAATCGGCATTGCCAATTGAACAGTGCCGCGCGCGTTGGCGAGGTTGGTACCAGCCCCCTCGGCGTGGAGGTCCAACGAGAGATTCGTGGTCGGCCCACTGGCGATGAGCTCGTCCAAGTGGACGTCCCGGGCCCGAACGGTGATCCCGTCCGATCGGTACCGCGCAAGATCTACGGAACCTTCTAGGTCCAGTCGCGCCCGTGCGGTACGCAACTGAACGCTTGCCGCAGCGACATTCCCATCGAGCGCCCCCTCGCCGCGCAGCGATACAACTGGTTTCAGCGGATATTTGGGAACGAAAATCTTGGCGAGTTTCGGGGGGAGCTCCAGTCGCGAGAGTTGAAACGCCAATTTGCCTGGCGCGCTTTGCTCGGCGGAGGCTTCGAGGACCAGCCCAGCGAAGCTTAGCGACGCATTGGCCTTTCCTTGCACTCCGTCGAAGGCGCCCTGGAGGGAAACTTGGATCGGACCAGGCTCGGGCTTCGACAAATCTCCACTGGCGCTCAATTCCAGGTTGGCACGATCGCTAGGGCTCTCGTAGCGCGCGGAGGCTCGGAGATTGAAATTTTTCAGCTCGAGCTCGCGAACCGGACCTGCATCCGGCTGCTCAAAGATCAGCGTTGCGCCGTTGATCTCGAGGCGCTCGACCTTAATGGTAATGCGGAGGGGTGTGGATTTGGGTTGCGAAGATTTGGGAGGACTCGGGTGCGATGGTTCAATCGCTCGCACCAGATTCATTCCGCTTGCGTCGGTTATCAGGTGTAACCAGACCTCGTTTAGCTGAAGAACATCGACTTGAGCGACTCGACGAAGCAACGCAGTCGGGGTGAATCGCAGATCGAGGGACTCGAGCTGAGCGACTAAGTTCCCCTCAGGGTCTTTGAGTGTAACCCGGTGCAGCTGAATATGGTTCCAGTGGAATGTGAGGCTCCGGACTCCGACTTCGCCACGAATCGCTTCGTTGACGTTACGGACTGTGAGCGCTCGGATCCGTTCTCCGCCGGAGGGGGTGGCGATGTAGAGGGCCGCTCCGGTCGTAAGAACAAGAATAAGACCCGTCAGAGCTACTATCCCGATCCCGATCCGACGCCCCCATTTACGAATCGGACCTTTGTTGGAGCCCTTCTTCAAAACGCCTCTCCGATGGAGAGGTGGAACGCGCAGACTCCCTCGGGCGACCCCGCCACCGTTCCCTTTCCACCCAGAAAGCCGATCCCAAAACAAGTTGTGTCGGTTGGGGGCAGGACAACCGGGATGGGCTGGTTGACGATGGTGAGGGGTGGCCCGATGGGCAGTCGCCGAGCGATGTCGACGCGAATCGGTCCCACAATCGTTCGATAGCGCAGCCCGAGGCCAACGGCGTACTGCATGTTGCCGAAAAAGTGTCGCCAGGTGTGCGCGAGGTTGTCAACGGTAACGAATCCCATGTCGAAAAATGCTGCGATCACCAGGTTGCCCGTAATGTTGTAACGAATTTCGAAAGAGCCCTCGTACAGGCCATTTCCTCCGATCGGAACGGTGATTCCGTCCGGTGCTCCAAGATTGTTGATCAGGCCGTTGTGCGCAGGCGCGTCGCTGGTTGCCCCCGCGTACAGAGGCGAGAGGCGCTTATAATTGAACCCGCGCATCGATGCGGCACCTCCCGCGTAAAACCTTGAGATGATGGGGCTAGTTTGACCAGCTGCGGGAAAGAGGCTCCCAAAATGTACGCGAGCGGAGAGTGTGAGCCGCTCCTCTTCTAGAAAGCTGACGTAAAAGCGTGCGTCTGGCTCGACGCGCCAGTACTTGAAGTCGCCACCCAGGGGGCCGCCTCCCTCCTGGAAAGAGACCGCCAGGTAATAGCCCTTCCGCGGCTCGGGACGATCGTCCCGGCGATCCCAGATGATCTGTTGCTCTAGGTAAGAGAGGATGACGGTGCAGGGCGTGCCGGAGCATCCATAGAAGAGTTCTGGCGAACCGGACACCAGCGAGGCTTGCCCTGCGGTGAGGTATTCCACCTCGATGTTGTAGCTGGGAAACACCGAAAAGGAGCTATGCGGCTGCCAGACCACGCCGGCCTTCGCCTTGCCTCCGATAAATGCATACGCCTGCTCAAGACCCTTTTCGGACTCTATCGATGTGACAAGACGCAGGTTGCGGTCGAAAAACCGAGGCTGCTCGAGTTGAGCAAGCACCTTGTATATCGGTCCGTTGGAGGAAGCCTTCTCGCCGGTGATGACGGAAACGATGTTCGGAATGAAGGCCCAACCGACGCGGCCGCGCAAGGTCAGCCGCCGCAGGCCGCCGAGAAAGTCGCGGTCAACGTACTCCGACAGAAGATGGATCTCGTTTCGGATCTGGTCGAAGCCGATGCCCCCCCCGGCTCGTATGGAGTGGAAGGGGGCTTCGCGGACGTCGATCACCGCCGGAAGGGTACCGCTGGCTCGGTCCGGTGCTCCGGGAGTCACCTTCACCCCCCCAAACACCCCCATCTTGAACAAACTGCTTTGCGCCTCGGCCAGAGCGCTATCCGAGAACCACGCCCCTTTCTTAATCGCTCCCGCCGCTTGATCTTTGATCCACGGCGTCGGCACGCGCGGCCGCGGACCGGTGGCCACCAAGATATCCCCAAAACGATAGCGCTGCCCCGGGTCCACGTTCAGCCGACCGTCCGCAGTCGTGTTTTCCACGTCGACGAAGATTTCGCCGCTCACCGAGGCTTCGGCATAGCCGAGCTGGCGAAGCTTGGCCTGAATTCGCCCTTTGACTCCTTCCCATGCGTCCTCCTTCAAGACATCGCCGACCTTGAGTTGAATCTCGTCGAGAACTTGCTGGCGCTGGGGCGGCGGAAGCGCATCGATACCGTCCACATCCAGATGGGCAATTCGGGTGGGCTTGCCTTCTTGGACTCTGACGATCAGCTCCACCCCGTCGGGCGGTTTGGGCTCAATCCGATCTTCAATGACCCTGGCCTGATAAAAGCCCTCCGCCTGATAGAAACGCGGGATACGACGCAGATCGACTAGCCAGGCGTTGGCATCGAAATACTTCTTCGAAGTGAACGGCACCCAACTCGTTGCCTCGGTGAGGATCTTGTCCTTGATTTCGCCTTCGGATACCTGGCTCGTGCCTTCGATGCGGAGGCCTTTGACCTCTGGCTGATCCGGCCTGTGAGGCGTGCTGCTGCAGCTCACCGACAGCGCTAGGAAAGCGAACCAGGCCCCGGCTTGTTTTGCTCCGTACCACCCAGTTCGCTGATGCACGTGAATGAGTAGTTCTCCCGGCCGACGAAGGAATCCTTCAGCGTCCCGCGAGCTCCGTCAGCCGACGCATCCGATGCGCGAGGTTTCGAGTCTCCTCTCGGCTAAGCAACTCTTCCACGGGGTCACTGATCCTGTACGCCCAATTGGCATCGGTCTGGGATCCCGGCAAATTAATGCGCTCTTTCGTTCCGAGGATGTCCTGCCAAGGTAGAACACACAGATCGCTGCCAGCGTTTTCCGCCGCCGCGAGCAGGGCCTGATGTACCGCTTCAGTAAACTCCGATGTCCACTGCCCCTTCTGCAGCTCGGGGTACGCGGAAGCCACGGCGCGGCGGGCGTCGTCGGAAAGCGATTCCCACCACTCGTGCAGCGTCTCGGTATCGTGTGTTCCGGTGGTCACCAGCGAAAGAGGAGGGAATTGGTGCGGGTCGCGATACACGTCGTCGTCTTTCTCCCAACGCAGCACGCGGTAACCGGGGATCCCCAGCTGAGTTATCGTCCGCCGAACGAATTGAGGGATCACCCCAAGATCTTCGGCGACGACGCCGGTGTTTTCCGACAAGATTCGGAAGAGTCTTTCTCCCAGGGCTTGCTGGGCCGACTCGTCCGGTGGAATGAAGTGTCCGTTCAGTATCTCGGGGCTACGAATCCATTGGCGAAAGTACCCGACCGCGTGATCCACGCGTCGCAGGTCGTAGTAGGCGGCGGTTTTAGCGGCACGCTGCCTCAGCAAGGCGAAGTCGTTGCGCTCGATGGCATCGAAGTCGAAGTACGGAAGCCCCCAGTCCTGTCCGGTTGCAGAAAAGGGGTCCGGGGGCACGCCGAGCCGAGCGTCTGTTCGCAGCAGTTCGGGATTTGACCAGGCATCGACGCTGTCCTTGCCGACGATGAACGGCTCATCCCCGCAAAGTAGGATTCCGCGCTCCTGCGCGAGGCGACGAACCTCGGCCCATTGCATCTCGGCAACCCACTGCTGCCAACTGTGGAACAGCACCTGCTTTGCCAAGCGCTGCCGCTCCGTCCCCAGGGCATCCGGTTCTCGATGGCGCAGGCCGTCGGGCCACTCCCACCAGGCCCGGTATTGTTGGGCCTCAGAGATCGCGCAAAACAGCGAAAAGGAGTCGAGCCACCACGACTCGCGTTGCTGGTAGCGCTCAAAGTCCCGACGGAACTCGCTCCGACGGTCCCGGTGGTTGGCTACGAAATGATCGAAGGTTCGTTTCAAAACCTCGGTCTTTAGCGGAACCACCAGATCGTATCGGATCCGGGTACTGCGTCGCGCTTGCTCCAATTGCTCGGCTTCCTGCGCGGACAAAGACTGAGCTTGAGTCGCGCCGAACAGCGAGCCCAGGTGCGAGAGATCGATGAACAGCGGATTTAGGCCGAATGCGCTTCGGGTGGCGTAGGGGCTGGGATCGGCGGGAAGGGTGGGCAGCAGCGGCAACATCATCAGCATTTTCTGCTGCCCGTACTTCATCCAGCTCATGAATCGATCCAGCGCGCCGAAATCGCCGATCCCGAAATCGGTTTGGGAGCGCAGAGAAAAAATCGGTAGTAGGACGCCAGAAAGCCGACCGTACGTCGGACTACGAGTCATTTGCGTCTCCATCCACGGGACTTCTATGCTCCTGCCGTGCCAGCGTCACCTGGAAGCGGAGGAATGCTTTGGAGATTGTTGACAGCGCGGATCGCCGCTCATTGCCGGTAGCTACCCCGGAAACTGCTTTCCAAAACCATCGACTTCCACGCGCGTTCTATCAGCAACCCGTTCTATCGCTGGCACGCCAGTTACTCGGAAAGGCTTTGGTACATCGGGGCCCGCACGGGCTGCTCGCGGGGCGGATCGTCGAGACCGAGGCTTACCTGGGCCGAATGGATCTTGCCAGCCACGCTTCCAAGGGGCGGACGGCGCGAACCGAGGTGCTCTTCGGTCCGCCAGGTCACGCCTACGTGTACTTCATTTACGGAATGCACTGCTGCTTCAACGTGGTGGGGGGAAAATCCGGAGTTGGAGGCGCAGTGCTGGTTCGCGGCGTGGAGCCCTTGCTGGGCATTCCCGAAAGGGTTCGAACCGATGGACCGGGTCGTCTCTGTCGGGCGTTGGCAATTTCGCTCGAGCAAAACCGCGAAGACCTGTTGGGGGAACGTTTGTATATTTCCGAAGTCGATGTGGCTTCGCCGCTGCGCATCCAGCGTGGACCGCGCGTGGGCGTGGACTACTCCGGCCCGTGGGCAGTTAAGCCTTATCGGTTCTGGATTCGCGGTAATCGGTTTGTCAGCTGAAACTACTCTTCATCTTCGGTGGCTCTTGACGGCCGGCGGCTTCGCTGAAACTCTGGTTCGATGGCCGACCAGGCGGACCTGGATGCCGATCGGGAATTGTTGACCCAAGCTCAAACAGGGGACCTTTCTGCCTTCGAAGCCCTGGTGGAGCGTCACCGCGACAAGGTCTATGGGGTTGCTCTTCGGATGACCCGGTCCGAAGCCGATGCCGCAGAAATAGCCCAGGAGACGTTCCTGTCGGCGTTTCAGCACCTCAGTGAATTTCGGGGCGAGGCGGCGTTTGGTTCCTGGGTCCACCGCATCGCCGCCAACCACGCTTTGATGCGGCTTAGGCATCGGAACGTGGTGGAGGCCGCCGAGGAAGAATTGACCGAGCCCGAGTTCAACGAACGCGGCAATTGGATTGAATACCCCTCGAACGATTGGAGCCGTCGCGCGGATGAAAAAGCGCTGGATACTGAGCTGGGCACCGCCATCCGGCTGGCTACCAATCGATTGCCGGATCGTTACCGGGAGGTCTTCGTCTTGAAGGACATCGAAGGGCTCAGTTATGAGCAAATATCTGAGATTACGGGTGATTCCATTGCGGCCATCAAGAGTCGGCTGCACCGAGCGCGGCTCGATCTGAGGAACGCGATCGATGAATTCTACGGCGAGAAATGAAACCTCCTCTTGCTTTCAGCATCTGTATGAAGTGCGCGAGGATCCAGGCCGAGGTCTAGATGTTCACTTGTAAAGAATCGATAGACCTGCTGCTGGATTATCTCGACGGCACGATGTCCGACGAACAGGCGCGGCACCTGGAGGAGCACCTTACGGCATGTCCGCCCTGCATTGATTTCCTGCGAACCTACCGGGCGACCCCTGGCCTTTGCCGGCGCGCTCTTCAGAAGCAAATGCCGGAGGAACTGTCGCAGCGGCTCAAGGAGTTTCTGCGGCAGAAATGCAAGCCGTAGCTTGCAGTCCCGGAACCGCTACTCGAAGGGGATCAACGCAACTCGTGCGCCCAGCGGCGCCTGAAGGTGCTCGCGCACCTCGGAGCTCAGGCGCAGTTGGTTGCCGGAGAGCTCTGCGAATGCCTTGAAGGCACGAAAGCGCCTACGCCCGTTGGAGGATTCGTAACCGACCAGAAAACTCTTCTGGGATTCCGCTGGTGGGCCCTTCTCCAGTCGGGCGACTCGAAACTGCTTAATCAGGGAAATCTGATCCACGGCTGCCTCGAAGTGCGGCCCGCCATCGAAAGGATCGATCCGTTCGACGTATCTGAAGCCGACCCGTTCGAGCATTCGCTTCACTCCGCGTGTCTCGGGATCAACTTGGCCAATGACGCGTTGAGTGCGCTCGGGAAAGAGCGAAGCGTAGATATCGGAGGCGGGAAACAGCTCCTTGATGAACTCCTTGTTTTGACGAGAAAGGCGGTCCGCCTCCTGGTACGTCAGACCAGTGAATTTTTTCCCCATAGCCTCCCAAAGCAGTGACCGTCCATCCTCCAGAAGCGGAGGAAGAAGCTCGGCCAACACCTTTTCTCGAAACAGCGTTCGGTGCATCGCGATGTAAAGGAACCGAACGTAGGAAAGTTGCCGACCGATCTTTTCGGCGCCGCTACGGAACGGCGGGGCGACCACCAGTCCGCCGATTTCCGTTGGACCGGCATAGTTGTAGCCGATGGAAAGCACCTTGTGCCGAAAATGGCGGTCCAGCGTCGCCGAGTAGTGTTCTCTTTCGCTGACCTCGTAGTAGATGTGGGGTGCTTCGAACGTTCCGTGCTGGGCGATGATCATGCTGGTGCCGACCAGCGCCTTGCCGCCCACTTGCTCCGCAACGAACAGATATTGTCGATCAAACGGATCGGGAATCAATCCGGCGAAGCTTCTGACAGACTGCTCGATCAGCGCGGCAAGCATCTCCTGATTGTCGGGCAGGTTGACGGTGTTCAGCTCCGACGCGAGCTTCTTCAGCTCTGGCAGATCCTTTCTTCGTACGTCGCGTAACAAGAACATAGGCTGGATTTGTGTCTATCACCGGCACAGTCGCTCAATAAGCGCTCGATAAAACTCTATCGCCTTTTCCATCTGAGCGAGAGAAGTGTGCTCATTGGCGGTGTGCGCGTTTCCCGTGGAACGACCTGGACCGAAGACGATCGCTTCGGCACCGGCGCGGTGAAAGACACCGGCCTCGGTGTTGGTGGGCTTGACCCCGGGCCGCTCGCGCAAGCCGACATCCCCGCACGCCTGCATTGCCTTGGACAGCAACTCGGAGGGCTCGTTGAGCTCCATGGCCGGGTTGCTGCGGCTGACCTTCACGCGAATCGCGGCCCCAACCTCTGTAGCCATCGCGCTGGCACTGGCTTCAAACGCTGCAGTCAGCTTCTCGGGGTCGTGGCCCGGCAGCAAACGGCAGTCGAAGGTGAGCTGAGCCCGCGCTCCCCGAATCCGAGCGATGCCCCAATTGACAACGCACCGGTCGGGATCGAACGCCGCATTCACTTGAGGCTCCTGAACACAAGCGAGGTTTCGCCAAAGCTCGAAGAGGCGCTCGGCGACCGCTCCCGTAGGAGCGGCATCCACCGGCTCCTCCGCCAGGGTCAGTGGCTTTCCGCCGACTCTTTGGGTGGGCCGGATCACCACGCAGCGCGCAGGTACTTTGTTGGCAACAGTGCCCGCTTCGAGGCTCGCAAAGGCGGCCCCGCGGATTGAGTCGAACGCTTTCTCAATCGCGTTGATGCCGAGGTTTGGCGTGGAGGAATGAGCGCCGCGCCCTTCGAACACTACCTCTTCAAAAGGACCTGAGAGCGGCCGAGTCCGTTCAAGCTCAACTGCGACTTCCACCACCGCATAGCCCTTGTGGGCGCGGATCACTTCCAATTCGGAAGGCTCCGAGCATGCCACGAACTTGGCTTGAAACGCCGGGCCGTCGACGAACTGGTGAGCCCCGACCGCTCCCACTTCTTCCTGGTGGGTTCCGAGCAGCTGCACGGTGCGGCGCAGCTTTTGCCCGCGGTAGGCGCGCGCCGCGAACACCTTACACAAGGCGTCGAGCTTCGTGTCGGCGCTACCCAGGCCGAACAGCCGGTCTCCTTTTTGGGTCAGTGCGAATGGATTGCCCCCCGTTTCCGTCCAGAGCTCCAGCGGTCCCGGATCGACGGTGTCGAGGTGGGTGACGAGCAACAGCCCACTCGGGTCCACTCCGCTGAGGGTTCCCAAGATGTTCTGCTGCTTCGGATCGTTTGGATCGGCGAATATTTCAACCCTCAAGCCTGCGCTCTCGTAAAGAGGCTTGAGAATTTCCACCGCGGCGGCGGTCCCATGTTCTGAGACGGTATTTGCCGCGATCAGGTGTCGGCTCAGGCCTGGCAGATCCATGAGACTTCCCTTACTGCGAGGTTCTTGCCAGTCTTAGCACCATGGCCAAGGTCAAGGCGGCGCTGATTGGAGGAACGGGGTATGGCGGCGCGGAAATTCTTCGACGGTTGCTGTACCACCCGGAGGTTGAAGTTGTTCGGGTCACCTCGGCGGACAACATTGGTAAGTCGATCGGCGAGGTACATCTCAACCTCGCCAGCCGTTCGAATCTGCGATTTGAAGAGTTACCTCCCCGGGACGCAGTGGCCGGGGTGGATGTGGCGTTTCTCGCCATGCCCCACAGGACGACGGCTTCGGTAGTGATGCAAATTCTCGACTCCGGAGTTCGCATCGTTGACCTCTCGGGTGACTTTCGTTTGCGTGATCCCGCGCAATATCGCCAGTACTATGGGGCGGAGCACCCGGCGCCCCAGCACCTGCGGGACGGAAAATTCGTCTACGGACTGCCCGAGCTGAACCGAACCCAGCTTACGTCGGCTCGTTATGTCGCCAGCCCAGGTTGCTTTGCTACGGCGATCACGCTCGGACTGCTGCCTCTGGCTCGGAGCAGAATGCTTTCTGGCCCGGTGCATACCGTCGCGCTGACGGGCTCATCGGGCAGCGGCGCCGCGCCCAGCCTGGCCACGCATCATCCGCTGCGCTCATCAAACCTGCGAACCTATCGTCCGCTCGAGCACCAGCACACCCCTGAAATCATCGAGGCGCTACAGGCCGCGGGCGCATCCGATCCGAAGCTTGAATTTGTGCCCATTTCAGCCCCCCTACCAAGGGGAATTTTTGCAACCAGCTTCGTTGACGTTCCCGCGGCGATATCCGAGCACCGGCTCTCAGCACTTTGGCGCGAGTGTTGGGGTGGCGAACAGTTCGTCCGTTTCACTTCCGGCAGGCACCCCGAGGTGATCGCAGTGTCGGGGAGCAACTATGTCGAGGTGGGTTTCGCCCTTGGTCCGCCCACTGGCGACAGACGGCGGGTGGTTTGCTTTTCAGCTCTGGACAACCTGGTGAAGGGCGGCGCCGGCCAAGCGATTCAGGCGTTCAATCTGATGATGGGCTTCGATGAAACGCTCACCCTGTTGGAGCCGGGCCTGTGGCCCTGAGTACGCTCTCCGCTTACGCGGGCCGCTGGTTCGTCGTTAAGGTCGGTGGGGAGCTCATCGCCAACCCCAAGTCGCTGGCGGCCAGCGTGGGTTGCGCGGTGCGAACGTTTCTCGACGAACGCATCAAGGTCGTGCTGATCCACGGTGCCGGCCCGCAGGCGACAGCTCTGAGTCAACGGCTTGGGTTGACTCCGCGAACCGTTGCCGGCCGGCGCGTTACCGACGAAGCAACGCTGGAAGTGATGAAGATGGCGCTTGCCGGACAGGTCTCCGTCGACGTGGCCGCAGCGCTGCGCATCGCACAGGTGCCGACCCTTGCAACTACCGGAGTATCCGCCGGCTTGGTGGACGCGGTGAGACGGCCGCCGATGAGCGTCCCGTCTGAAGGCCCGGATCTCGTCGACATGGGCTGGGTGGGTGACGTCTCCGAGATCAATACGCAGTTGTTCGAAAGATTCGCGGGCGCCGGAGTGGTCTTGACCCTGGCTTCACTCGCCGGCGATCGCCAAGGAAAGGTGTTCAACATCAACGCCGATACGGTAGCGACACGAGTAGCAGCCGCACTGCGCGCCGTGAAGTTGTTCTTGGTTTCGAATGTGCCGGGTGTGTTGAGGGATCTGAACGACCCATCCTCACGAATCGTCCGGCTGACGCGATCCGAAGCCCGGGCGCAGATCGACCAGGGCGTGATCCGAGCAGGCATGATCCCGAAAGTCGAAGAAAGCCTGGCGATGCTCGATTCCGGCATCGACGCCATTCACATCGTGGGCATCGAGCCGCCCGACTCCCTGGTGCGAGAGGCGCAGCAGCCAGGCTCTGTTGGGACGGTCTTCGAGCGATGATTGCTCAGCGCGGCAGCTTCAGGGTGATCCGAAACGTGTAATAGACGTCGACCGGCTGGCCTTGAAGAGTCGCGGGCTGGTATCGACGTCGCTCCAGCGCATCGATAACTGAGCGCTCCATGAACGGGACGCTTTTAAGTACTCGGCAGCTGTGTACAGCGCCCCCAGCGGTGACCACGCAGCGCACAACCATCTGCCCCTCCGCCTCATGATCGAGCGCTCTTTGGGTGTACTCCGGATCTGGCCCTGACAGTTTGACCGGAGGCGTCATGGCCGTGGTGAACTCAATGGGGCCCGCAGCGGGGCTCGGCTCGGCGACCGGCTCCGGGACAGGGGCACGCGGAGGCGGTGCCGGTGGCGGAACCTCGATGGCAGGCGCGGCGTTGGTTTTCGGTGGCTCGATGCTTGCCACAGGCTTGGCGGAAGCGAGCTTGGTTTCCGCTTCCTGTTTCTTGCTTTCCGGGACCGCCACGATGATCCTTTCAACCGCCGTCTCCCTAAGCCCCGGAGAGACGCTGGCCATTCGACCGGGCGGTCGGGCCTGAAGCTTTTGCGTGAGCACGACCTCGCCGGACCCGCCCGTGGTCACCGACATCGAGTGGTAGCCCTTCAGGGTCAACAGCAGCTCAGCGGTCGCGACTCCGTTTTCGTTGCCCGGCATGTCGAAAGAAAGTGGCGTCGTTCCGAGCACCTCGCCGTCCATGGAAACCGTGGCTCCCGACGGCTCCGTGGACACCCGGAACTTTACCGGCTGCGGAGCAGGCCGAGGACGTTCTGCCACTTCAATTGGAGGTTTGTCCACGGTTCGCTCGGGAACTCGAGTTGGTTCAGGCTGTGGAGCGACCTTGGCGAACGATTCCACTTTGGGAGGCGGCTGCGGCGAGGCCGGTCGACGACGAGCTATCGGGATCGCAATCACCATCATAATCAGCAGAGCGCCGGCGGCAGCTGCCACGTACAGGTGCTTGCGGTTCTCGTACCAGGGCGCGGCAGCCGCCAAAAGTCGAGCGAGCATCGGCGCCAGACGGAATTCGGGTTCGCGCGCCGGTTCGGGTTGAGGTTCGGGTTCAGGTTCAGGTTCGGGTTGGGGCTCGGGCGCGGAGAAAACGCTGATGTCCAGAGCAAGAGTGTTTTCTGCTTTTGCGACAGGCGCTGGCGCGGTGGGCGGGGCGTGTGCCACGGCGCTCGCCGGCATCGGTGGAGGCCTATTGCCGTGCGTGGAGGCGGTGCCGGCAGCCCCGGTGAGGAATATCCCGCTGTTTCCCGTGGCCATCGCCACGCGCCGAAGCGCTTCCAACAGTTCGTCCATCGATTGAAATCGGTGGGACGGCTGTTTCTCGAGGCACTTCATCACCACCGCTTCGAACTCCGCGGGGACGTCCATGTCCGCTCGCACGGAGCGCAGCGGAGGAACGGGCTCGTTGATGTGCTTGAAAATAACCTCCACCGAGTCCTTGGCCCAAAATGGAGGACGGCCCGCCAGCATGTGGTAGCAGGTCGCTCCCAGCGAGTAGATGTCGCTCCGCTGATCGGATCGATGTCGCGCCTGCTCAGGCGCCATGTACTGCGGAGACCCGAGAAACACTCCGGCGTCGGTTACCTCGGGATTCGACAAACCGTTGCTCTCCTCAGAGCTGGGGGCGGCCACAGCGGCTGGTTTGTCTGGTTCAGATCCGAAGGATTTCACCAGCCCGAAGTCAAGGACCTTCACCAGATCCGTTTCGTGATCCTCGCTGATCAGCATCACATTGGCAGGCTTCAGGTCGCGGTGAATGAGCCCCAGCTTGTGAGCCTCTCGAAGCGAGCGGCAGATCTGTTGCGAAATGTTGAGGCAGCGCGTCCAGCGCATTGGCCCGGATTTGGCGAGCAGCTGGGAGAGGGTTTGGCCCTCCAAGTACTCCATTGCAATGTAGAAGATCCCGTCGGGCGTCTGCCCATAGTCGATCACGGTGATGGTATTTGGATGCCTCAGCCTCGACGTCAGCGAGGCCTCGAGGAAAAATCGCTTCCGAAACTCCGGGTCCTTCCCGTTGGCATATTGGGGGTTGAGCACCTTGAGTGCCACGACCCGGTCCAAGGGTGCTTGAACGGCTTTGTACACTTTGCCCATCCCGCCGGAGCCAATCGGCTCCAGGATGGTGAATCGATCATTCAGAACGCGCCGCCACAATGGATCAACGACATCGGATGGACCGGGAATTTGCGAATTTCCCACGGTTCTGACTCCCGCTGTGTGGCTGAGGTTGGTGCGCCGGCTCGCGAGTCCACAACAGACCCCGATGTGGCACCCAGATTGACCTCTTGGATTGCGCCCGAGTCGATTATCAGCCGCTCAAAACTCTATTGGCAACTGCAGTGCTGGGTACACATTCACCCAGGTCAGACTCGGCGCTGCGGAAATTTCAAGCGCTTAGCGTGCGTGGTAGTCTGCGGCTGGCCGCGCCAGAGGTCACATCGGCCACCCTGCGCCATGGAGCAAACGTCTTCTGCCCTGCCACACAGGTCGCCCGGACCGGAGCTGCGACTGCTGGATCGGCGCGCCTTGGTTGGATTTCCAGCTCTGTCCGTTGCGCCTGGGCTGGCGATCACCGATTTCGCGCTGCAGATCCCGAACGTCACCTTTCCTTTCAGTGTTACTGGCGGTGCGCTTCGCTATCAGCGTCAGCGGCTTGATTTTGCGTTTCTCGATCTCACCATAGACACCGAGTGGATCGGCAGAAAATTCGCTGGCGCGGTCGGGAAGCTGACTGAACTGCAGGACATTCAGCTCAGCTTTCGAAGCGGCTATCTCGAAGGACATGGACGGATCTCAGCAGGGCCCAAGACCCCATTCACATTCAAGATTGGCTTCGATGCAGAGGGAGAGCGCCTCGCGCTGATTCTCTACGAGGTTCGCCTCTACGCTTTTTCTCCACTTCCCGCGCCGCAGATCCCGGTGCTCCTTTCGAGATTCGCGGACGAGCTACAGCTTTTGCCCTCGGCGCGTCGCCGGGGTGCAACAGGTCTGAGCGCCGATGTTCTTCCTGACTTAGTTCGCCTTGCCGCTGTCAGTCGCGGCTACCGGATGCCGTCGCTTGACCAGGCGCGCTTATCCTCCGTCGAGTCGAGCTCTCAGGGCTTGTGCCTGCGGTTCACCTCTGGAGGCTTGCCGCCGGCACCTCCGGCCGATGAGGACTTGATGCTGACGCTGGAAGGCTCTCGCGCTTTTTTCGATGCCGAAGAGCTGATTGCGCGAGGCAGGTTCGCCGAGGCGCGAGAATTGTACCTCCGGCATGGCGATGCGCACGAAGCCCACCCCTTCGCCGCCGAGAGGCTCCTCGGGCTGTTGGTGTCCGATCCGCGCGCGCACGAACTGGTAATCGACATCGCGGCCTCGCTGGCGCGACGGCGTGAGCGCAGCGCGGTTGCGCTGTGGACCGAGGCCGTGGCCCGAGAATCCCGGGGAGAGAGCGCCCGGGCGGCGGAAAGGTATCTCGCCCTGTGCGCACTGGCGCGCCAAGCCGGAGAGCAGACTTCTGCTTTTCTCGCCGCCGAGGCCGCGGCGCGGGCCGCCGCAGACCACGCGCCCCAACTCGCGGTGCGGGCGCTGCACGAGCTGCTCGGCGTCCGACCCGATCATCTGCCTTCTTTGAAGTCGCTCGCCAGAGCGTCTGACCTTGCCGGTGACCGCGGCGGCGCGATTCGCGCGTACCGAAGAATTGCCGCCTTGGCACGGGATCCGATCGACTCCGCTCAAGCGCACGTGCATTTGGCGCGTTTGAGCAGCGAGACCGAGGATGATCTCGCCGGTGCCCGCCTGCACTGCGAGGCATCCCTGCGACTTGCTCCGGACTATCCCGACGCGCTCGAGATGCTGGCCAAGCTGTGCTTTCAATCCGGCGAGCACCTGCGGGCAATCAAGTCCGCGGATCGCCTGCGAGGGGTCGCGCTTGCTCGCCACGAACTCGATCGCGTGGGCCGAACCGATCTGTTTGCAGGCAAAGTTTGGGAGCTTGGGCTCAAGCAGTTCGACAACGCATTGCTGCGCTATCGGGAAGCGGCTTCGATTTTGCCCGCCGAGCCGGAACCGGCCTACCTCCGTGCGCGAGTGGCCGAGCGGGTGGGAAGATCTCAGGAGGCCCTTGCCGCTTACCAACAAGCGGTGGAGCTTGCGGGGCCGAACCCGCAGCAACCTGGGGCTCGCGAGGCTGCACACCAGTCACACCGAGCCCTGGCCCAAATGAACGTCCGCCTCGGTAATCCGGCCCGGGCGCGAGAGCACCTCCAGGCGGCCCTCGCGCTGGACCCGAGAGACAAAGAGGCCCTGGAGGAGTTGATTCCATTTTACCGAGCTTCCGGGCGCGCCGCTGAATTGGCGGACGCGTGCGAAAAGGCGGCTGCGATCGAGGAGAATTTGCAACGACGCGCGGCGTTGCTTGCGGAAGCCGGCGAGCTGCATCGCAGCCGCCTCGGCGATCAGACCAAGGCAGAGCTGCTGCTTTCCGGAGCCTTGGAACTCGAATCCAAAAACCGGGCGGCGCTGGAAGGGCTGCTGGCGCTCGCGGAGAGCCGGAGGGATGGAGCTCAAATGGCGCGGAGCCTCAAGGCTCTTGCCGAGATCGCCGCGGATCCCAAAGAGCGGGTGCGCCATCTTCGCCGGCTGGCAGTGGTCGCTCGCGATCTCACCTTCGATTCCGAGCTTTCGACCTTCGCCCTGGCCGAGATTCTGCGCCTCGAACCGGACGATCTGCCCACGTTGGCTGAGCTTTGCACTGTTCAACGCCGCCGCGGCGACATGGATGGGTTGGCTCTGGCGCTGGAGCAGAGAGCCAGGTCGGCCGAGCAGCAGGGTGATACACGCACCGTGGCGCTGGTCCTTCGAGAGCTGGCACAAGTTCTCGAAGCGAGGCTGGGCAGATTGGGCGAAGCCTTCTTTGCGATTGAAAAGGCGGCTCGGTTGTCACCGGAGCCAGAAGTGCTTCTCGAGCTTGCTGAGTTGTCGATGCGCTGCGGCCGAGCTGATCCCGCCAGACGCGCCTATGAGGCGGCGCTCAGTGCGCTTCCCAAGCTGACGCCGCCCCAGCGACTCGCAGAGATTCACGCCAAGCTCGGGGAGGCCTGCGACAGCTTGGGCGACCGCGAGGGAGCGCGTCTTGCATTCGCGCAGGCGTTGCCCTTTCGGCTGCTCGACGATCAACTCGCGGCCCGCCTAGAGGAGCTTTCCCTCAACGTGGGGCAAGCGGAAGCGCTCGCGACCGTGTGGTTCGCACGGGCCGGCGCACTGCTCAAGGCTCAACGCGGCTCGGAGGCGGCTGTCCTGTTCGCCAAAAGCGCTGAGGCCCTGCTCAAATCGGGTGATTTGACGGGCGCAGCGTCCCGTTTCCAAGCCGCTTTGGAGGCGGACCCCGCTGGACCTTCAGCGGCGGAAATCCTTCAGAAGATGTCTCGCTTACATCTCGACCGAGGTGAGCCGAGAGAGGCGGCGCGCCTGGTCGCGCGCCAGGCTGCGCTTTCTGGCGATCCGAGGAGCAAAGCAAAACTGTTGTTTGAAGCGGCGAAGTTGATCCCGGCGACGCCGGAGGAAGAAGCGCTCCTGGCTCAGTCGATCGCGGAGGATGGACAGTTCGCGCCCCCGAGAGTGCGCTTCGTGGAATTGCTCACCGAGACGCAGCCCGAAGAGGCCCTCAGCCATCTCGAAGCCGCCCTGGCGGTTCCACTCTCGGACGCCGACGCGCCCACCGCCGAGACCCGCATCGACCTCACCCGTCAGGCCGCGTTCGTTGCCCTCAGGGTGGGATTGCCGCAGGCGGCGCGGCGGTATTTGGAGCAGTGCGCTCGCCACTGGCCGGAGGATTTGGAAGTGCAAGCTCAGCTGGCCGCTCTCTACCGCCAGCTTGGCGTTCAGGAGCAGCTGCTCGAGCTGCTCGCGAGCCTCTGGCCAAGGTTGTCGGGACAGCAGCGCGCCGAGGCCTGCCGCGAGACCGCCGAGCTCGCGCTTCAACTTGGTCGACCCGAGGCTGCGGCCGCGCTCAGGGGGTTGCTCGAGACCAAGCCAGGGGACGTTTGGGCTTCGAAGGAGCTGATTGGCCTGCTTCCTCAGAGCGGCGGATCGGACGCCACGGAGCGTGAGCTGCAGTTGATTTTGTCCACGTTGATCGACGCCACCTCAGGCCCCGAACGTTCCGGATTTTTGTGGCAAAGAGCGGGCTCGTTTCGACGCATGGGGGAGTTGGAGAGTGCGCGCGGCGACCTCGCGGCCGCTGCAAAGGAGAGCGCTCAACCGGCTGCCATCCTCGATGAGCTGGCGGAGCTTTCCCGCCAGCTCCGGGATGAGCCAACCGAACTGAATGCCTGGGCCGAGGCAATTCGCCATCGCTCGCCGCAGGCGGAGAAGGCGGTCCAAAGACTCTTGGCGCTGTCTCGCTCGCGCCTGCAGGGCCAGGATCTGGAAAATGCGCGGCGCGGTTTTTCGAGCGCTGCGGAGTTTACCTCTTCCGATTTGGAGCGCTGCGAGGCTTTTCTCGGCCTTGCCGAGGTGCATCACGCCCTCGGCGATTCGGCGATGGCGGCCCGCGCCCTGGAGGAGGCTGGCCGTCAGGGGCCGGTAGACAAGCGAATCGACGCGCACTTGCGACGTGGCGCTCTGCTGGAGAACCAAGCCGACTTCGCCTCGGCGGCCGACAGCTACGAAGCCGTGCTCGCGCTCACCGCTCGTCACCCAGCTGCGTCGGACGGCTTGGTTCGAGCTTTCCGTGCCTTGGAGGACTGGTCCAGCCTCGCCGAGGTGCTGGCAGCGAGAGCTGGGCAATCGCCCAAAGAGCAGGCCCCCACGCTCTACGCTGAGCTTGGGATGCTTTATCTCCATCGTTTGTCCCAAAAGGGGCCCGCGGAAGCGGCGCTCAGGCAAGCGGTGCGGCTCGATCCATCGAATGTGGAGGCTCGCCAAAACCTTGTCGCGCTCTTGATCGAGCGAGGCGAGATGTCGCAGGCCATAGATCTGCTGGAAGAGGGGTCCGAGGCGATGCCGGCCGAACCAGGCGCCCGGCTGTTGCGTCACGGAATGGAGCTCGCGGTTAAGGCGAGTGAATCGCACCTGGCCTTGCGGTTGGGGCGCAGAGCCTACGGCCTGGGCCTGAACGACTCGTCATTTTTGAGAGAGCTTTCCGACCTGCTGTATCTCCACGGCGCCCTCACCGAGGCACTGCCCCTGCAGCGAAGGTTGGCCGATGACGCCGATTTCGCAGAACGTCCCGAGGAGGCTGAGGAAGCCTTGCTGCGTTTGGCGGACTTGGCCGAGCAATTGCGGGACGGCTCCCTCGCGGAACAGACCCTTCGGCGCCTGCTCCAGGAGCGGCCGCTGTCGCTACCGGCTGCGGAACGGCTGGGTAATCTTCTGCGTACCGAACGTCCGCGCGAATCCCTGGAGATTCTCAGGAACTACGCCGGACAATTGGCTCCCTCGGAGCGCAAGACCGAGCTTCTGGTTTCCCTCGCTCACCGCGCCCGAGAAGAGCTGGCGGACTTCGACCTGGCGGCGCAGCTTTTTCGCGCCGCCACTGAAGAGGTTGAGGACGCGTTGCCGATCCGGCGTCAGCTCATCGAGCTCTACCGAGCTGCAGGTCGCAGCGCCGACCTGATCCAAGAGCTGAGAGCGGTTGCTGGCCTCAGTGAGCGTGCCGGCGACGTCGATGGGGCGGTGCAAACGCTCGCGGAAGAGGCCGCCCTTTGCGAGCAAACCGGCCGGGTGGATGATGCGTTGGCAACTTTGGACCATCTCTCAGCGTCTTGTGAACGCGTCGGCCGGCGAGAGCAGGCGGGATTCTACCAGCGGCGGCGCGCCGAGCTGTTCCGCGATCTCAAACTCGACCTGGAGGCTGCGGAAACTGCGCTGCTGCGCAGCTTCGAGCTGTTTGGCGAGTTGGCTGCCGCCGAGGAGGGTCAAGCGCTTTCCGTGAGGCGCAACGATCCACGTGCCGAGGCCCAGTGGATCGAAAAGTCGCTCGAGCTTCGCAGTGGGTCGACCCGCAATGCGGCGCTTGTCCGTCTTGGTGAGCTGCTGGCCGGACCACTGGCGGAGCCCGATCGGGCGGAAGGCTTGCTGCGATCGGCCCTGGACAGCGATCCTCAGTCGGTCGCCGCGCAACGGTTGCTTGAGCAGCTGTTCAAAGATTCCGGAAGGCTGGAGGAACTGGCTTTTTTCTACCAGCAGCTGGCTCAGCGCGCGGGGGACCGTCTCGCTCGAGTGAGCCGCTGGCGTGAGGCCGCGGCGACTTATCTGGATCCGCTGCAGAATTCCAGTGGTGCAGCAGTGTGCTTGCTCGCGGCACACGCCGAGGCTCCCGACAGTCTCGAGATCACCGCCCAAGCCGCCGATCTGCTTCACCAGCTCGGACGGACCGAGGACGCTGCAGAATTGGACGCGGAAATACTGACCAAGGATCCGCTCAATCAAGCAATCGTGACTCGTCATCTTCGATTCTTGAAGGATCGCGCGGACCATGGGCGCATCGCCGCCCTTCGAATGCAACGAGCGGATCTGTTGCCTCCAGACCAAGCCGCGGTGGAATTGCTGGAGGCGGCCGCCGAGCATCTGACCAACGGCGCGCAGGAGCGCGCCGCGGCCTGTGAAGCCAAGGCTTTTGAGCTGTCTCCGGCGAATGATGAGGCGTTTGCTGCGGTCCGCGCTCGAGTCGGATCTGATGCGCGGCGGCTGGCCGAAGTCCTCGGTCAACGAGTGACTGCGGTCCCAGAAGGGGCCCATTCCCTTCTTCGCGAGCGCGCCCAGGCTCTGGTTGCCGCGGGTGAGTTGCTCCCAGGGGCTTCGGCTTACGACGACCTGCTCGCGCGATTTCCCGATGACTTAGAAGCGCTCGTTGCTCGAGCCGAACTGGCGGCTCAGTCGGGCGGCGCGCTCGCAGCCCAGCCATTTGACCGGAAGTTCGTTTCCGCATCGGACGGCAAGGCTTCTGCTGAGGTGCGCGCCAAGGCATATCTTCGATTGGGCCAGGCGGCGATCTCTTCGCGGGCGCTCAAGGATGCCGCGGAAGCCCTCGAGGCCGTCCTGGATTTGGATGATGCGCAGGGCGCTCGTGGCCGGGAAGCACTGGGTCTTCTCGCGGACGTGTACGCCCAGTCGTCCAACCTCGAAGGGCTCTATCGAGTGACCCTGCAGCAGGCTGCGCAATCGCGACCTGAAGAGGCCGATGTGCTGTATCGTCGAGCGGCGGAAATGCTGTCGAATCCCGCGGCGGCGATCGACGCATTGATGCCTCTGGTCGCGGCGCATCCCACTGATTTGGCGCTTGTCGAAAGAGCGGCCGCGGGACTTTCTTCGCTTGGGCGTCACCCGGAGCTGGTCGCGCTCTATGAGCGCAGCGCCCAGCTCATCGGCGGTACCA